>Ga0181396_1000001_pt1 | contig 90429 bp, 112 predicted proteins | sample 19SPOviralmetaG_FD_130125 | JGI IMG/M metagenome (GOLD analysis project Ga0181396, IMG submission 130125) | Marine viral communities from the oligotrophic San Pedro Time Series (SPOT) site, San Pedro Channel, CA, USA - 19 SPOT_SRF_2011-01-11 | ecosystem: Environmental > Aquatic > Marine >...
ACTAATTGCGCACCGAAATGGTTACATATTTCTTGGTCTTCAAGTAATCTCTTTGGATTATTTTCTACAGTTAGAATAACCTTTTTTTCATACTCTGAGTCATACAAATACTTGCTAGCACTTAATATGATATCATCCGAATGAGGTTGGATGAGTAAAACTTTTTTTTCCATTTATCAAATTTTAATTATGGTGTTATAGTAATCTTAACTTTGGAAGTTCTCTTAACACCACGTTTATTTCTTTTTACAACAAAATCTTTCACGCTATCATCCCAAACACTATTAGGTGGAACAACGTGTAAGATTGACCTTGCCCACGGATGAGCTGGTCCAACTACAGGCAATTGGTCTTTTCTGCCTATATTATTTCCATTCGCAATCAAATCGTCAATTTCAAATATAACTGGTTTCTTGCCTGGTGACCCATAATTCTTTTCGCAGTGTTTACAAACACCTGGAAAGGTCTGTTTATATACTTTCGCATCTGGCCCATAGTCTTCAAGAATTTGCTGTGCTCTACCAAAGCCATATGCTTCTTGTAGAATGTAGTCAGCCATTCTTGAGAAATCTCGTGCCCAGTCTTCAGTTATTGCTCTTAATTCACTTGCTAGCCACTGCTTTGACTTTCCTTTTTCGTATGCTTCAATTGACTTCTTTTTTATCTGCTTACGAATCTTTGCTTGTTCCGCAGTACTCGCTGTTAATATCCTTTGTGAGAATTTATTAGTGATTTTATTTCCCAACCCTGATAAGTCTGTATATGCTCTATTCTTTAAAAGTTGTAGTCCAGCTTTTCTCGTTGTACTTTGAGGCTTTGCTAATTCATCTCCAAACCATTTATCAAATTTGGATGGCGTAACTTTATATGATTTGTTCCCACCTAGTGTTTGCGCCATTACTCCGAAATAATAAGCACGCTCAATGTCACTTATCCCTCCCCAAAGTGTATCATCGTCAGGGTCAATCCCCATACTTTGGAGTAAAATTTTATCATAATCTGATACATAAGTTAGTCCAAGTTGAGTGCCTATAAACAAAACTTGATTGACCTTTATCATGTCAATCATCTTCCATATATCTGTAATACTAAACATCGCTATCCTTTAAAAAATTAACGATGTCCGTCATGGATTTTCCTACAACTTGTTTGGCATATGATTCTTGGAAGTTTTGTATAATGTCATCTAGGACAGGTTCATTTTCTTCCTTTACGTGTCTTTGAGCTTTCTTTTCGGCAGACTTCTTAATGAACTTGGCGTTCAGCTTTTCTACTTTCTTTTGAGCTTTTTGTATCTCATCTTGATTAATTAGAGCCATATATTAAAAATGTTGTTAGGACAGTACCTGTTGCTGTCCCCATTAAAAAATTAAACCAAGGTTTGTTCCATACCTTGTCACTCTTATTTATAACCTTGACATTGTTCAGACCAGTTATATTAGTATATGGATTATCACTCTGAACTTCTACGAATGACTTCAGTGGTTTATTCCACTTTTCTCGCCTTTTACCTACAGTGATAGTTAGTTTATTCGTAAAATTTAAAGAATCCATTAGCAAACCATTTCTAGTAACCGAACCAGAGTAATGGTACCAATCATCAAAAGTTGAAAAACGTGTTCCAAACTTAACACCGATTGGAACTTGGACCAACACAGTATCGTGAGTTGTATCCGTTGTATGGACAAATATATCTTGCCCAGGAATTGTTTCATATTTGGCGATGACGTTTTTTAATTCAGTTTGAAAATTGACTTTGATTTGAGAGTTCAATTTTTTCAAATTAGAATTTTCTAAAATTTTTCTCTCCAAACTTCTGTCCTTACCAATTATGACTTCTTCTTGCTCAGCAATTTGCTTACCAAGTTTATCAATCTCCAAATCGAACTTTTGTTGTTCTTCCAAATATCCATCTACCAAAAGTTGTGTATTCTCTGCTCTCATTTTAGCATTATCACAACTCTTCATACATAAAAATAAAGCAATGACTAGCAGTATTTGACTGCCAGCCATTATCTTCATTATAGTGTTCTTATCCATTTTCAAAGTCTTTTGATTCCAATAAAGTATAACTCACTTTGTCGCCATGTGATTCCATAGACCTATAAATCACGGCAAGCCATGCTTTAAATTCCTCTGAATCTTGTATAACTTGACAACCTGCTGAGTATGGTCCAACCTTATCTATATCATTTTTGAAAGATGTCGTATGACCATTAACGTACATTGCGTCAGAATAGATTGGTCCATCTACATCAAACTTTCCGTCACTGTCATTATCTCTCCAACCTTTGAATTGGTTTTTTCCGTTTTGTCTCAACGCTGGGTATCTCGTTTTTCCGTGTAATCCAGCATACCAACAACTACGATATTGTCCAGGCATCATGATAAAAGTTCCTTGCTTATTCATCAATTTATTCTTCAACCAATACAACCCTGGTTTTGTAGTTGCCTTAAATGCTAAGCAAACTTCATTTCCAAACTCATCTTTGTACGCAACACCTACGATATCATTGAACTCATTGACTACATCATAGCCAAATCTCACTCCAAATATATTTACGTCAAATGCTCCGTTCTCAAAAAATTTATAACCTTTTGACTCAACTGTTTTCTTTAGCCTTTGATATGATAATCCAAATTTTTCCATCTTTATTATTTATTGTTACTTTTCTTCTTTTGGAAGAGCAATTAAACTATCTTTTGAGCGCAAGAATAAGAGCCCAGTTGCTAACCATCCAGACATATCTTGTGTCGTTGCTTTTTCTAGGAAAATCATAGCACCGCAAAATACGATGATTAATATTCCTAAGATTGTTGTCACATAGTTTGAAAATAATCTACTTTTCATTTTATTTGGTTTTAATTAATTACTATTCAATTGTACACCCTCCATAAATGACATCTTTTTTTGTACGTCAATTATTTCAAGATGATTTTCTTTTATTATTGCTTTGAGGTCTTTAATCTCAGCCATGATGCGATTGTATCTTTCTTGGTTTCTATGTTGCTGAATTTCAAACTCTCTGGTCATCTCATGTTCTAATTCAATGAACTTATCATCTTGCCTAACATTATCAATTGAGTTCGTTTCTATTTTATAATATGCCGTGCCTACACCTACTATGAATATGACTAGGTATATTATAATTTTGCCCCAAGTGGATATAGCATCACCCCACAAATTGGCACGTTGAACTTTCTTTTCTTCTGGCATAAGTCCTATTTATCATCTTTTAACATCTTAACCAGTTCAGATATTGCGGCAACTTCGTTTTTACTGCTATCAGATATTGCTTGTTTTATTTCATCCAAAGCTGTTTTCTGATAGTTCATATGAATATTAACTCCCTCAAAATTCTTTCTAGTTTCTGAAGATAGCAACTCAAGGTCTTTTCTCAACAATTCTGTTTCACCCTTTCTTTTCCCTAGTTCTGCCCTTATTGAACTAATGGCTTTATCATTTGACAATTTATAGCTAGTGAAGTCATTTCTATTTTCTGACTCTCCTAGCTTAACTCCATTAATCCACTGCTTGATGAAAAAACTACTTATGGCAAGCAACATCGAATTCACACCTAGCATTATCCATATCTCCATATCTTCTCTGTATTTTACAACATTAATAACTGTTGTTGTTTAATCTTTTACTAAAAAGCTGGTGCCTCCTTTAAGCACTCAACCTTTAAAACCCCCTCCTGTAAATCAAAGTTCTGTATAACAGGATAATCAGATGTAACGGCTACATCAATAATGTTATAAATTTCTTGATAAAACTCTTGGTCAACTCCAGTAATTACTACAATAAAATTCGTATTGTTATTAATATCGCAAAATTGAATTTCGCCATATTCTTCTAAATCACTATTCAAAGTTGGTATATCTACTGCCATTTTTTATTTTTTAAACTGTATGTTGATTCTGGAATTAGTAACTAGGTTAGCATTTCCTGTTGGAAACGCATTATCTGCTCTATCATCTGCTGCCTTATCAACAGCAACTTCATATTCACCATGTCCGAATCCACTCGCCCAAGAACCATCTCTATTTTCCCAAACTAACAATAAGTTGTCTGTTCCATTATAACAAAAATTTGTATCAAAGGTAAATGACTTCCAACCTGAGCCGAAGATAGTCCAAGTGAAATTTTCTTTAACTATTGTCTCATCATAAATTGTCAAATTGGATAAATCAATCGGTTGACCATTATTGTCAAACACGCTTTCAACTACGTGGTACAATTTTATAGTCTGATTATTGTAGGTATATCCATTTGAGTAACCCGCAATTTCAATATTAATACCAGTGATTTGCATTGGTACTGGATTCAGGGCAGTACTTCCTAGTTCATCATATTCCCAAATCGCAGCATACCAACTGTAATCATAAAGACCATAGGCTGGAGCATTCGATGAGTTCCTAGTTCCTGTTCCAACCTGAAAGCTGTTTCCAAGTATGGGGGCACAACCACCTGTGTCAGTGTTTTCGTTTCTTTGCGAATTTAAATGCCCTTTGTATGGTATAATTTTCTGAGTCATATTCTATGTATAATTATGTCCATATGTCCACCAAAAAGTTGTTCCGTCAAATACCCAAGAAAAGATATCAAACGCATTAGGTGTTAAAGTTATTGTAGCATTCCCATCAGCAACTACTTTACTATATGGTGGTGCTTTTAGGTTTCCATTAGGAATGTTAAGAGCAACAGCATTATCACCCACTGAATTCTCTACAATTAGTGTTCCATAATCTCCATCTTGTGCTCCTGTGATAATTAGGTCATAATTTCCCCCTGTTGGTATATTTATCTTTGCGTTGTAGTAATCAACATAACGCCAAGTAAATTGTGGACCAGCAGCAGTTATGGTTTGAAAAGGCTTTCTTGAATCTTGCATATTTGCTACATCCAATAAACTCTCATTCACTACTATATCAACTTCGCCTGTTCCTGTTAGGTCATCAATATCAATTGTTGAATCACTAGACTTAATTGACTTAAATTCTAAATCAGAACCAGTCTTGGCATCAAACAATCCTACTCCAGCCCCACTATTACTCGCTGTATTTGCTTCACCTGTTCCAGTCAATCCATCCAACTTAACTTTATCGGCAGAACTCATAACTCCAGATGTCGATGTAGTTGCTAATTTCAACTCTAATTCTTGAGATGATAAATCAGCACTATCTTTCGTAACTTGACCTGAGTTTAAAGTCACTGAATCATGCCTTTTACTGGTATTAGCAGACACGTCAGAATTATTACTTACTTCCGTATCGAAATCAGTAATTTCACTTGCCGTATGAGTATGAGAGAAATTAGTAATTTGACTTTTGTCAATTTGTAAATTAGATTCATTTACATCAATATCAATCTCGTCATTCGCTGTATCGTCAGTCACGCTGACTTTATTACTTCCAGCATTTATCTTTTTGAACTGAAGTTTGGTTCCATCCATCCCCTTATATGGACCAACACCGCCAGTTCCTATATTTTCACCTTCATTATCTGAACCACCACTTCCAGAGTCAGGGTCATAGCAATCCGCAGTTCCAATTCTAAAATCTTCAATTACATAACGACTTTCATTCGTATTTGACACAGGCTGTAATGTCCTACATACCAAAGTTGACGCATTAAATGTTCCATCGGCAGCAGTCATTAATAAAGTATAAACTCCAGGTGAAGTGCTTTGGTCAACAGTCCATTTAGTTGCTAGTGCTCCATCTCCAAAACTAAATTCCATAGCGTCAGTTGGACTCACTGCTGTATTTGTAGCTAGTGTGATTTCAAGAGTGTAAGTTTGTCCACTCACTAAGGGCAACCCATCTTCTCCAAGAAATGTGATTGGTGGCGTTACTACTTCTAAATGAATAAACTTTTGTAGTCCAATTCTATTCTGAACTGATAAATCTTGCGTATTTGATATTGGTGTAGTGAATGTTAAATATTCCCAGACATTAAGATACGACCCACCTGTGTTAGCTGGAAGATAATCTGACCAATCACAACCTCCACAACATTCGACCTTACAAGAATTAATCCACCTTTGAAAAAACAAGGCTTCAAAAGATGCGCTTGTCTCATCTAGCTTATTTGGTGAAACAATAATTCCTTGGTAGCATCTTTCTATGCCTCCCTCAGTTCTACTTGTTGAGAAATTAGAGCCTTGGTCATCTGAAGCCCATCTTATATAGGTGTAGTTTCCTTTACCACAACCGCAATTGCCTCCGCACGCACAATTTTTATTTCCACTCATTTTATTTCTTTTTATGTTTTAATAACTGTTAAGCAACTGGGTCACTACTCTCTGCTTCAGCAGCAGCAGCACCGCCACCCTCTAATTGAGCCACTCTTATTTCCAAAGCTTCAGTAGCAGCAGCATTGTCTTCTCCAACTACTTTATTACTACTTACTTTTTCATTAGTTTCTTCAACAACTTTCAAAGTAGATGCGTTGGCACGGTCAATTTGTTCTGTTCTATCCTTAACATTATCTGCTTCCCATAGTACAAAATCAGTTTCCTTATAGTTATCAATCTTGTCGTCAATATCCTTTGCTCTTTCGTCTAGTATCTCCTTTGCTCTCCACTGCTCATATTCATGTTTCCACTTGGTATCTTCTGCTTCAGTTTCAGTTGCTCTGTCTTCAAGTTCTTTTATTTTATCACTTAATTCCGCAATCAATGCGGTTAGTTCCTTAATATCACTAGCAGACTTCGCACAACATTCGTCTATGATTTCACGCAACTCTGCTATTTCTTTAGTCAGGCTTTCTTCTACAACTCTAATTTCTTCTTGTAACTCGTTAATCACCTTGAATAGCTTTTCCATTTGTTTCAAAATGGTTTCGCAATCACAATCTGTACTTTCATCTTCATCCGAACATCCGCAATCATCGCATGCTCCTGTAGGAATCCACATACCTTTAAAGTTAGCATAACTCAAGTCAGTAATCTCCGTTTCACTCGTTATGACAGCCCAATAACATCTACACTTTTTACAAACTTCACCCTCTCCTGAATAAGTCAGGCAAGTTTCTTGTCCTAGCCTAACATCAAAAGTAGTGTTCATAGTTCCCTCAAAGTTTCCAAGTGTAATTATTATTTGAGAACCACTTGCTACTCCATCGACATTAGAATGGACAGTTCTTTGTTCTGTAACTGGCCCAATTATATTTTCTCCATCCCCAGGGTTGCCTAAGTGAACAGTGAATCTACCATTGTAGGTAGCAACTGTAGTTATCTCTACTACATAATTGATAAAGTTTATCAGGTCAGCACCATTCAACTGTGTATCTATAATAAGTTGTTGTCCAGGCAATCCATTTACGACTTCTACAGTCAATCCACCATTAGGTGAAGCTGTCGCTGAAAATGAGCCATTGGATAATGGATTCACAATATAGCTATCTCCCCAAGAGCAATCTACACATGGTGCTTCATATCCTGGTTCTTCATAAATTGGATAATCACCCTCTCCACATTCATCCGAAAATCTCAAATAAGTAAAGTTTCCTGTTTTTCCATTCTCATCACACCTACAATAGATTGTCCACTTTTTAGAAAACAAATCTGGAACTAAATCTACAAGGTCAATTTCCGTATTTGATGTTATGATAGCCCAATAGCAATGTCTTTCTGCGTTGAAGTCTAAACTAAACCCCTCGCCACTACATGCTTCAGCAAAAGCTATATAAGTAAAATTTCCACCATTACTAGGATTGGTATTTTGACAGAGTGGGTACCAATCTGCTAGAATTACATCATAATAGTAATGTACTTTCGCTGGACCAGTAGTATAAGGTGTGTTGGCATCATTGTACCAAAGTATTTTTGTATTCAGTGGTGGATTGACACCAACGTGAATAGCTTTTATAAGTCCTAAATTTTTTGTTCCAATTATTGGCATGTCCTATTTTTTTGTTAATTTGTTCATAAATGACTTCACAAATGGGTTGTCTTCAGAATCTCCTGACATAAATGGGTTGTCCTCGTCATCTTCATCCTCATCCCCTAAAAATGGATTCAAGTCCATTTCGTCACCTTCCATTCCCATTCCACCTTGCTCTTGTTGAGCAGCCATCATTAGCTGTTGAGCATAGGTTGGGTTCAATATAATATCTCCCCCATCAATAGGTTCAAGTGAGTACTTTTTACGAATCTCATTTACAGTTTGAAAGTTTGAAAGTTTCTTAATCTCAACATCAAGTTCTTCCTGAATCGTCATACCATTTAGACCAACGAAACAAAACTCATAGTTTGGGTCTATTTGATTGACAATATATTTATTTATCTTCCTTTGGATAAACTTTAAAAGTGGATATAAACCTTTGTCTTTTGAGTGCTTCAGTTGTCCTTCATTATTGCTCTCAAACATCGACTTATTCCCTGGACTTGTCGAAATATTAAATCCAATCTCATTTGGGTCAATAGCAAATATCGCACAAGAAATCTTAATCAGATATTCAGTCCAAGAATTGTACTCCATATCTCTATTCGACTTCTGTAAATCTATCCAATCAATATCAGCATCAACTATCGGTGTTTTCCAGGATTGCTGAACTCCAGTAATCATAGACAACCATTCTTGTCTAAATGCCTGAAGTTGCTTTTCGTTTACATTCCCCTTTACTCTCAATAAACCTTTAGGTGCTGAACCTTGACTGAAGAACTTTTTATTGTATTCGTCAGCCCACAACATACTTGTTATTGTACTAACCAATTCTTCCATCTCACTAATTCCATACCCTACATTTATAAGGTTGGTCGATGGGTTTCTTACTCCAAAGCATAATTCCCATGGATAAAAAACTGCCTTGACAGCACCTTGATAAATCTGTACATAAGATGGGTAATGACCGTCAATCATTTCTTCTTCACCCTCGTATTCATCGTCATCGTATGAATCAGCTAGTCTATATGTTGCGGCATCAGTAGCAAAAAACTCGTGAATCTCTCCACTCCTATTCCTTACGACCTCAAAACACATCTGGTCATACTTTAACGAATCGTCAACAATCTTTCTTATAAAGGTTTCAAAGTCATCCGTATGCCAATTTGCTGCCGTTCCGCAATTTAAGATTATGTCTTGAATCTCGTTGATTCTAGCATATTCTTCATCAGTAGTATCTCTTTCTGTTTCGCCCAACTTTCGTTTCTTACGAATTACAAATCCAGTTGAGTATCTATCAGCTTGTGGTTCGGCAAAATCGGCAATCTGATTTTTCCTAGTCTTTAATATAGCATTTATGATAGGTGTCTTGGCCATCCTATTCAAAGTAGCATAACTTAAAGAAAATGGCTTGTCTTTATATCCAAAATTGTGATTAAACTCTAATGGGTCAACAATGTAACTTTTTTTATTACCATCGTTCTGAGAGTTCATATCTCCAAGAATCTGTTTAGCCTTAATTAAGTCACTAGGTGATTCACCTTTCATTGCCTTTTCAACAAGCATCATCTCCTTGACGGCAAGTTTTTCCTTTACCTTTGCCAAGTTATCTAATTGGTTTTTGATACTATTGCTCATAAAGTTTTACAATTTTAATTTATTTGGATTTGTGCTTTATTTCTCATGCTACCATCCTTGTAATCTTTTCATACTGCCAACAGATGAATCATCTTTGGGTTTGCGCTTTCTTTCTGATGCTTCAGAATGTGACGCAACTCTCTCTTTAACTTTCGCATCCAAGTCAGGTAAATTACCCCCTGAGTGCATCTCGTTGTAATGTTCAACAATATCATCGTGGTCTTCAGCCGTGGCATCTGAATAGTAATCATTATCTGCGTTTGCATCTACGATTGGGTTGCCTGACCTCGTCCAGTTTTGCTTTCTTGTTGTCTCATCTTTTTTTTTAGAATCATCTTCAGGCGCATCCTTTTTTCTGTCTTCTCCTAGAATCGCATCCAAAGCTGAATCCCATTCTTCTTTCATGCCTTCTTTTTCTTCGTCAGACATCATAGCACCTTCATCCCACTGACCTTTTCCCATTTCGGTTTCAATGTCTTGTTCTGAATAACCCTCTTTTCTCAAGCCCATATATTGTTCAAACAATTTAGGTGTGTCCATTTCGCCACCTTGTCTGTTCCAAATATGCTCTCCCATACTTTCAATAGTCTTCAGTGCGTCAGGTGTAAATTCTTTTGGAGCACCCTTGTCCTCATTAGCAGTGTCCTTATTCTCTTTTGGCTCATCTGAACGACCTTGTTTCTCCATTGGTCTTTCCACAGGTATGTCTTCTCTCTCTAAAAGGTCAGCCATAAGTTCTTTGGCATTATCCATACCATTTATAGTTCCTGTTTCACTCTCGCCAGTCCAGTCAGCAATATCGTGGTTTGCTAATACCTCATCCAAATCGTCAATATGAACTCCTTGTTTGAAATCTCCACCGAACATATCATATAACGCATCTTCAATATCCGACATTGCTATGTCCTCTTGCATCATCTGGTCAGGTGACATATTGTCTGTATCCGCAAACTTGTCTTTCTTCCTTTCCATTGGAGTACCATCGTCATTATATCCGCCAGGCATATCCTCTTCATCATTTCTCTGCTCCTCATCTGAGTCATAGTCTTCACCCTCATCTTCTTCACGCTCCATTTCACGCTCCATATCTTTCTTAGCCATTGGCTCATCATCTCCAGATGGTTCTTTTAACTTACTGTCGATTAATTCTTGAGCTTCAGAAACAACATCGGCCATATCTACATTATTCTCCATAAAGAACTGCGCAATATTGTCGGCAGTGCTTCCGCCACCCCCAGTTTCTTGAAAATCAAACCAATCTTTGTCTGCGTCAATCTCGTTTATTTTCCTTTCAATTATTATGGCAATGTCATCTTGTAGTTCTTCACTCAACTCGTTACCATCCCCATCTTCACCCATATCAACCATATCTACTATCGAACCAAATTGCTTCATTGTAGATTCAACCGAACTTGGGTGGTCAGTATGACTTTTTAAATCATCTAGTGCTGATTGAGCAGCATCTATTTTGGAATGAGTTTCGCTATGGTCAGTCTTATTTGAATCCATCATCTTCATAGCTTGACCAGGTGTTATTCCGTGCTCTATTGCGTAATCAATTATAGAATCTCTGTCCTCATGACTAGCAAGTGCCTCTTTGACGCTTTCTGGATTGCTATAATCTATCTCAGCAGTTCCTTCACCCTCTTCACCTCGTCCAGAAAGTTCTTGCTTAGCATGTTCAGCATGTTCCCCATCTGGGTTTTTATCTAAATACGCTTTCAAGTCTTCACTTGAGGTTTCTTTAGCATGGTCTTCAGTGGTTTTAGTGCCTTTTGGTTCGCTTTCTTCCTCTTCCTCAGGTTGCTTCTTTTCTTCTTGTCCTGACTCATCCTCACCTTGCTTCACCCATCTCGTGGTCTGTCTTCCTTTACTATCAGTAAGTTGTTTTTTAACCAAACCACTTTTTCCACCTCCTGAACCTGAATCTCCACGACCAGCAAAATCCATATGACCTTTAACTATGGTGTCAAAATCTTCTAAAATATCATCTATTCCTTTTGTAAGATTTTCTGCTTCCCATTCTCTTTGATACTTTTCACCATCAGGTGTCTTATCAAAAATCTTTTCTTCTTTTCTTTCAAGGTTTGAAATTCTGATTTTTAGGTCTTTCATCTGAGGAACAAGTTTTTCCATTTTGGCTTCGACTTCCATCATCATGCCTCCATATCTATTCCCATCCGCATCACTCCACTCTTCACCTTTTTGACCAGCCTCATTATTCATGTCTGAATCTAGTTGCTTCAACTCATCTCTACAGTATTTATACTGCTCAGCTAAATCTTCCAACTCATACTCAAGGTCTTTTCTTGCTTCTTCAACTTTAGCAATTTTAGCATTTCCTTTTCTTTGCTTTCTGCGTCTTGTTGGACTTGCTGACTTATCAGCATCCATATATTGTTCTCTGTATTCAGCACTGCTTCTTTCCTCACGTTCTGCTGACGCATCTAACTCAGTTTGGTTTCTAGTTATCTGAACAACTTCGCCTGTGTCTTCATCCACGAAATCTTCAACCCACGTTTTGACAACTTTCTCCCATTTACCATCGGCTTTCTTTTTATACTCTTTGCCTTTCCAAGTTCTAACTTCTCCAATTAGTGCTTTCTTGCCTTTCTCTATATAAAGAGTTTGTTTGATGCCTCTTTCATCAACAGCTTCGATTGGTTGTAAACAATCCAATTGCTCTTGCGCCTTCAGTAACTCACTAGTGTTAGTTGCTTTATTAATAGCCTCACTTATGAATCCTTTGACAACATCTTCTGAGTAAATTTTATTGTCAGAATTTTCTGACTTTACTTCAGCAAGGCTTTTAATTGGGTCACTAGACACTTCATTAAAACCCTTTAGTATTGTAAGTTTCCTCTGAGCAATTCGCTCATGGATTGTTTTATCAATCATATTAAATTTTTTAGTTTTGAATTACTCAGCTGCTTCTTTACTTCCCTTACTTCCTCTTGGAGGCAATGGTTCACCAGGTGACTTTATATCAATAAAATCAATACCATCCTCATCCATTTCGGTGCGAAGTTCTGCAAATGTCTTGTCTAATTCAGCCATTTTAGATGCAGACTTTTGTTTGTAATCGTCAAATAACATAGCTGATTCAGTTTGAGCTTCAGTTGCTTCATCTAATTCTTTTGCTAAAAGTTCTTTTTCTAAAAGAACACTCATAGCTTTGCTTCTTATTTCTCTAGTTGCTCTTGCTTTCTCTAGTTGCTCAACTTGTTCTTTAGCCGCATCTGACGCAAAACCAGGCTCAGTTCTCAATCTAAACGCATACTCAAGGTCTTCATCTCTTTGTTTAAACTCCTTTTCAATTTCTGGAGTTGTTCTGTACTGTTTAGGTTCACCCTCTTCAGTTTCAGAAAAGTCTATAATTATACAATTTTTACTTATGTTCTTTGTACACATGTACATTAAGTCTTTATAAGAAACAGTATCACCTACTGTTAATGATAGCAATTTTGCTTTACCTTCACTCACTTCATCTAATATAAGTGGTGAGTAACTAATTGCTGATATTACTATCGTTTGGCCTTTTACTTCCAGACCTCTAACTTTTAAACCTCGTCCACCTGGACCAGTTTCGATTAATAAATTTTTTGTTGTCGCCATTTTACTTGTTATTTAAAATTCTAAATTTTTGATTCAAATACTTAATATCTGTTCGTTGAACTTATTTAATGATTTGACGTTAAAAGTTATTTCAATGTTCTCAGCAGATGAATGCTTGATGAAAATTCTACCACCTTTCATTTTCATTATCATTTCATCATTTATCTTGTTTTCCTCTTTATCTAATACGACCTCACTGTCAAAAGCATCATAAATAAACATGGTCATCGCAATGAAATCATCAGGTTCATTTTGGTCATCAATATGAAAAGTGACGCAGTCATTTACGTCACTCTGTAGCAATTTTGCTATCCTATTGTACTTGATTAGACTTTCTTCATCCAAAGAAAGTTCGCTCAATCTTTCGTAATATATATTTGTTCCGTTTGGGGACTGAATACACTTCTTTGTTTCCCCTCTCCAATTTTCATCTTCCAATACTTTTGAAATTCGCATAACCACATTTCTATTTGGTGTAATGTTATTTTCCCCTCTTTGGGTTTTACAATCTTATAGTTGTTCGTTTCAAAGTCCCAGTCAATATATTTGAAATTCCCATTTTTTTCTAAATACCCTTTGGCCATATCTCTTAATATGTATATGCCCTTTTCTTGCTCACCCTTTTTTAAAGATGGAAATATCAATCTTATTCCGATGGAGGCACCTGGACCAACATTAGTAAAATCATCTTGGTCAAACTTCATTAGCTTCATTTTAGAATATCTTGGAGCATATGTAAAGTCCTGATAAAACTCGTGAGCAATAAAATCTGCTACTGCGGGCAAGGTCTTTAGGAATTTTATTATGTCCTCAGGCTCATTAGCAGTGAGAAGCAATTTGTTTATCTTAGGAATAGCACTATGTATTGTCGGCACTACTTTCTGGGTGTAACACCAATCTCTTTTCTTGCCTGGACACGCTTGAGAATTTATCAGATAGGCATTAGTGTATGGGTTGTTCCCTGTTTTTCTGTACTCATCAACTAGACTGGCCCATTCATCTTTATTGTAATCATCGTAATTCGGCATCATACCTTCAAACGACTTCTCTTGCTTACCATACCACTCAAACGCTTCAGGGCAATTAAATATCCTGAATAACATAATCTTCCAAATCAAGTCCTTACGTTTATTTGGTTCCATAAAAACATGCTTTATTTGCCATTGTGAATGTCGGTCAAGTTCTCTAAATACATTCGTGAATTTATGGTTAGACATGAATGGGTCATCACTCCATGGTCTTGGTTCTTCTTTGATGAATCTTTTATGCCATATTTCTTGTCTTTCAAACATGGTTGAGAAAAACAAATTCAAGTTTTCCTCATCAACTTCTTTATCCTCCGATGGTAAAGCATTCCCCCATGACTTCATTCCATAGGCTGTTCTAAATTCTGCCATTTACAATTTCTTTTAGTTTATTAACATACTGTTTATCTTCAGCATAGGTTTCTCCCAACTTCTGATAATATTCTTCGACACTTAACTTTTTAGCATATCTTGATTGCCAAATCATATAGTCAAAAATACAAGACCTCCAATCAGAATAATAAGCATATCCATTCTTTTCTTCTAACGATGTAGTTGGACGTTGTCTAGGGTGTTTCATCCCTATCAAATTATTGTTTGACTTTGATAAATTGGAAGTCAATCTGCCACTTTCTAAAATAATCTGGGCCAATACTATCTCCCAATGTTCCATATTGTTATTCTTTAATAACTGCTCCACCATACATATTGTTATGGAATCGTGATTAGTTTCAATGTTGGTTTCAACTAATTCATAATGATTATTTTCAGGCAAGCATTCCTCAATCGGCTCATCTTTACTTTTTAACATTAGAATGAAAACCAACATGGCCATTCCAAATCCAACAATGTAAATGTGTATTCTTGTAGCTTCACTAATTCTCATGACTATATTTTTAAGTAGTTATAAACTTGTTTGCCGTACTTCTTCAGAATGAGTTTCGTGGTTTCTCGCCCAATCTTATCTTCAGTGAACTTAACTCTAGTGTATGACCCACGACCTGATGAGTAAACCATAATAAATCTAGTGTCTCCATCAAGCAATGTCTTTACTAATTCTTTCAAGTTGCTACCAATACAATGTTGCTTGGTTGCGTCAGTGACTTGCCTCCTAATTTGTTGTTTCCAATTTTCCATCTTTAAATTTTATTTCATAAGAATGTAAATATCTGTACATTGGTCGCCCATCGTCAGCATCTCCATCGTCATCGACATAAACGTCATGTTCAATATCCATAGTTGAAAGTTCCTTATGAAGATTCATTAATAAATCTTCAGGCATAATTTTCCAATATCTGTATCTGAGTGTACATTTATTCTCTGACGTCATCTTGAAATCGAAATCTTTTTCATTCAATCCTGACTTCAACAACGCTTTATTTACTATCTCATGTATCATGTTATTAGTAACTTTGTAAAACAAAAAATGAGGCATTACTGCCCCATCTTTCCAAGTATTCTTTGAGTGAAAACTTTATCAGTCCTCATCAAATATTCCTCGTATTGCTTTATAACATTCTACATTCGTCAAGTCTTTAAATCTCCTAGACATTAGGTCATAAACCTTACAACTCATATCGAAACATTTTTCATCACTAACTTCTAAGTCAGTTCTGTCAATATGTCTTCTTACGAACCCATCTACAAGTGATTGGTTATCTAGGTGAGCTACAAAGCCTTGCTCCACAGTACGTTGACTAAATTTTCTTTCACCTATTCTCTCCATATCTAAAACAATCGTTCCATCTTGTTCTACGTTCTTAAAGGTTGCCATTCTACCATCTTTCTTACTTTGTAAGGCTTTCGCAATTATCATTTCGGTTAAATCAATCTTTTCCATTTTTTAAATTTTTAGTTTAGTAATCAATTCTGATACTAAATTACTGTAAATTTACATAACCGCAAAACTTTTTACAAACTATTTTGTAAATTATTTTAATTCACTGTACTCGTCATAGCATAAACTGCCATGTCTTTCCAGTCCTCTCCATTCTCCGAATCTGTCCTCATACTTATCACTTTCATCAATGTTCTGAAGTTTAAATCTCCGCAGTGATGTTGATATTCTTCTAACAGTTCCATACATTCTTCTTTTACATCAAGCTGAATGTCAGGTCTTATTTTATCAAGTATTGCTCTCATTCTTTCAATCTTAACAGGATTGGTCATCGACAAATCTATGCTCATAGACCTAGACAAGATTGCTTGATCAATTCTTTCTTGAGGCAAATTACTTACGAATATTATGCGCCCATTAAAACTAAATTCTGATGGTAAGTCAGGCAACTCCTTATTAGTTATCCAACTTATCTTTCTTTCATCATAGCTGTCAAGCGCACCTTTTAATAAGTTCTTTGCCGTTGGGTCTTTTAGTACCTCGTCACAATCGTCAAATATAATGAGCTTATCTGAGTGCTCATACAAAGTCCTATAAAGTCCACGTGGCGTTGAATAGCCTTTTACTATCACATAATCAAAATCTTCAATCAAGTTCTTTTTTAGAATCTCTTGCTTCACTGAATGTGATTTTCCTAGACCACCCTCACCTGTGATTATCATAGAAACAGATGTCTTTTTGATAACCATTCTTATCATGTTTTCTAGGAATCTAAATTTGTCATTTATATTGAACTGAGTTGGAGGTGTCATTGAAACAACTTGCTCTCCGATGTCGCTTGATGTTTGTGTTCCGACATTCTGTATATCGGTTGATGAGAGTATCTTTATTTTTTCAATTCTCCTGTCGAACTTACGACCATCGTCAGATTCAATCGTGTGATACTCGTTTCTGCCTTCTTTTATATACTTACCAAAAACAACCTCTCCACTCCTTAACCGAATCGAAACAGCTGTCCCAGGTAAAATCTTCATATCCATCATTACAAAAAAGTTTACAATTTAAAAAGTTATGATAATATAAACCTTGTAAATTTGTAAACCTTGTAATGAAAATGAATTATCTTGAGTATGTCAAAGATGTTCTGTCATCCCAAACATTATCAAATGTTGATTTTCCTTGGGCATATTCTGGAGTGGTTATTCCGCCACTTGTTGTAGTTCTGATTATAAGCCATTTTGCTTCATCAGTTCCATCTCCTAGCTTTTCGGTGTATCCTGTATATACAACACCTCCACCAGCATCATGTACGATGGGTGCTGGAATAGAATCTAAATAATTTTGATATACTGCTGCTCTTCTGCTACTTACCATTTTTCTTCAATTTAAAATTTTAATGCTAACATCTGGTCTGGGGTCAATTCATATGATTTACCCTCTTGAATGTTTTTCTCATACATATCTAAGGTCAGAATTTCAGCACAGTTATTGACCCATTCTCTTACCAAGCCATTATATTTTTGGTTACATTCTGCTTCCTCAGCACTTCCGCATGGTTGACAGTCAACTTCTCCCTCTCCTATATAGGATGGCATAGTTTCACCATAAGAGCACTGATTCCAAGCAAATAATCTATATGGATTATTCACATGTTCCTCAACTCCGTGTAAATGCATTGTTTCAGTAGGCAAGCAAGTGAACTTTTCTTGACACTCTTCAATTCTTTTTTGAATGCCCATGTTCTCTTTTTCAATCTTGGCTTTTTCATTCATCACTTTTTCAATGATGTCTTTCCCCTCTTTACTAAATTTGAACACGCTCTGTCCATAGCTTAAAGCATCTGTGATATGACATTTCTCTAGTGCGTATAATTTTCTGAATGAGCTATCTCCATTATTGACTTTTACAACAGTCATTTTTGATAGCAAGTCTAATGATGATTTTGAAATCTCATTTAGTTCTTCCGTATCATTGAACCCACCCTTTATAATATCTCCACCGATTGCCTTTTGAACAGTTTCGATGTATTCTCTTATGTTCTTTTCTTCAAATACCATGAACGCATCACTTTTAAAGTTAGCGTCAAAGTCATCTTGTGTCAATGACTTTTCAATATTGGTGAATCCATCTAGGTTCAACTTTCCATCAAAGTCATTCGCTGTTAAAAATCTATTCATCTTGCTTGTAATTTTATTACTCTTTATCATCTAATATCTGTTTGTGCTAAAAAAGAATGGAGTGACTAAAAAGCCACCCCACTCAGCAGAATTGATTATATAACTAAAAAGTCATACAGCTCATCTGAGCATCTTTCGTGTGATAGGTTTTGATGTTCCTTTCACTCCTTTATTTATGCTGACATTCTTGCCAGTTTCTTTTCCTTGTTGATAGGCACCTCCACTATTCGTGTAACTCGTTTGCCTAGCTGTTCCTGTCTTCCCCCACTGTTGAGTCACGTAATCACTTATCACAACTCCATTGGTTCTAATTATAGCTGTAGAACTTTCATTTGCTTTCATGAACTCGTCACGTTCCTTTTTGAACTTCGACCATAGACCATCGGCACATCCTTTTAAGAATGTTCTCAAGAATGTATCTTTACCAACTGGCTTTCTATTATCATTCATTTGAACTTCTTTATATTCTTTGTACTTCATTTTACCAACATGTAAGAATGTCGACATCACTGTAGAATGAATATATTTACACACTTCTATATTTTCTGGACTTCCTACCATTATCATTTTGTTCATAGCACTACTCCCCATCGTGTAAGCCTTACACCAGTTAAATTCAGCTATCGTTGACATTACCACAAAACTACTTCGACCTCCAACACCAGGCACTTTTGAGGGCATAGTATCGTGAAGAATCTCCGCACGTGCTTCATCTTCCGTCAAATCTCCTTTAGTCAAGTTATAATCATTCAGCAGTTTTTGAGCCTTTTGAGCAAATGCTTCTGCTTCTGAAATTGAACCCATTTCTTTCGCTGACTCTGAGTGAGCCATCAACTTCTTTATTTTATCAATTATTGCTTCCATGGTTACTTAATTTTTACAGTTTCATAATTACCCTCTTCATTAAAGTTAGCCATCCATAGTGTTAGATGCTTTCTTGCTTCCTTTCGATTGAGTCCAAATTCACTTTCAACATAAGAGCCAGCACCGAACATGTTCGTTATTCCTGATTCTCTCAAGTCATTTAAATACTCACAGACATTTTTTTCAATCTCTGTTGCCTTTCTAGTTTTCAATTCTGCTTTTTCCATCTTTAAATTATTTTGTTACAGTTACATAAAAATACAAGCCTTCATACTTCTGAATAAACGCTGTAAGTGCTTGTCTTACTTCAACGCTAGTTAATTGTGTCTTTAAATAGACATGTGATATATGCCCATCCCAACCTCGTTGGAGGTGTTCGTGGGATGATGGCTCTAGTGATTTCAACAACTTGATTGCTTGGTTGACATATTTGCCTGGAACGAATCCAAAGTTGCTCTTAAATTCTATATGTGTTTTAATCTGGCTCATGATAAATAGGTATTACAGTTTTTACATTTGTACAATTTCTCTCCACCCTCGTGTCTTACGGCACAGTATGGCTTAGGGTCAGAACAACATCCGTCATCTTTATATTCCTTCAACTGCATCACTTCGGCAACTAGGTCAATCGTGTGCATCACTGTCCTATCCATTTTCAAAGTGGCTCCATTAATCTCTAGCGTCAGTGAGTACCAATACGCATTATCCTCTTTTTGAAATATGTGAGTAACACATAGCTTGATATTGTCGCCCTTTTTGAAGTTTATCTTCTCTCCATTTACGATGGTCTGTCGGCTGTAGTCTGACACGACCTGAACTGGTCGCATCAGATTTTGGTTTATTGGGTGTCTTTCGCTCATCATAGTTCCTAGTTTTTAGTATTAAATTTGTAAGCAAAACTAGCATGACTTTTCGTGTTCATTCTTTTCCATAAGTCATAATCGACCATCTTTGGAAAAGCATGATGCATATTTCCTACATCTAAACCTAATAAGAACTCCAAATCAACATTTACTATTTTTCCACCCTTCATATTTAGGACAGACAACCAGAACTCAGTACCATCTTTTCCAATTCGCTTGAATTCGATACATGTCGTGTTTTTAGATATGTAGTGAGTCATCCCTTTCGGTGTCGTTCTCACCTCGCCAATTACTGGCCATCCAGCCTTACATTTAGTGACGTATCTGAAGTCAACCTTTTCTCCAGCAACTAACAATTTATTGACATTGAACTTAATCGGCTTTCTTTTATTATCTAGCTGACGTACAGTTCCGTAATTATGGCCATACCCTTTATCAGCGTATTTTTCAAAGCCATCCCATTTTTCGATTGGTGAATAATTTTCCATTTTTAACAATTTAGTTTTACAATTAATAATCAATTCTGATACTAAATTACTGTAAATTTACATAACGACCTAATTTTTTACAATCTTTTTTTGTAAAACTTTGAATTTCTTGATTGCTGACCATAGAAATTATTTAGCTGTTCCTCAACCTCTGCCAATGAATCTCTACGTTCAGCAAGTTCTTTTTCCAATCTTTGTAATTTGTTACGAATTTCTACAACCGACTTTGTATATTCATCTACATTGTGTTGGCAAATTGTCCTAGTGATGAGCAATTTCTTCTCAACACTTTCATCATCAATCTCTTTCATGATTATATAAACTTTGCTTTTATAGAAATTTGAAGCTGAATCCTTGCGAAATCTTTTTAGCAGCAATACTTGTTAGCCATAACGCCATTGCTTGGTCATCATGTTCTCCTACTCCCTCCAAACCTTTTTCAGTCCATGTTACGGATGATAGTTCAGTAGCAAGTGAATCGGCTGTGTCTATTGAGTCTTGGTTTCCTCTTGGTATTCTTATCTTGCCTCTTTCAAATAGTATTGCTAAGCCTGGCAAACCAGCTTTTAAATCATATTTATTAGTTCCTGTCGTATGACCTTCAACTGGAAGACCAGCACGCTCACCCTCTTGAACGAATATCTGCTGGAATACGTTATTCTCCATCACCATTATGTCGCATTGAAATGACGCATGAATCTGTTTTATTACAGAAAGTTGTTCAGCAAATGACTTACCTTTAAATCTAGTAATGTTCATTAGCCATATATTATCATTTTCATCAATACCAGCAGTGATGATTACAGTATAATCGGCACCAACCGAACTTGATATTGAAAAGTCAATTCCAGTCACAACCCTATCAAACTTCATTTTAAAGGCTGAACGTGAACGAACAAAAGTGTAATCTTCCATTCTCACATATGCCCTTTCGATAATGTCTTGTGGGAATATTGATGACTCATTCGTAACTGGTCGGCATAAATTCTCTCTTGAAAAAATTATGTTACCTTGTGTTGACCTCTTTTCCATCAACTCTTTGAATCCCCATCTTTCTCTCCATAGAATAGTACCATCTGGAAATATAGCTGGATATTCTCTCACGTGCCAACCCTCTTTACTTTTTAGGTCACCATATAGGTCATTAGAGTGAAATGGTGTTCCTACGACTATCACTTGACCTTTAGGAACAATCATATTCATTATCACGGCATGAAAATAGTCAATAGACTTCTTACGCTGTACTGAACTATATATAACATTATCTTTCAATCCATCATCAACTACGATATATCCAGGGTGAGCACCCCTAACTGATGAACCAAAACCTTTCGTTGTTATTCTTGCTCCATTCTTCGCTACAATATCAGTTTTTGCCCAACCATCAGTTCTGCCTGGAAATAGCCTATCACGTAATTCATCATTGTCCTCTATTGTACTTTTTAATATATCCAAAAGGTCAACTGCTTGTTGTTGAGAGAATGAAAATAGGAATCCACGCTTTGATAGTGCTAAATCTTTCCTTGGTCTAGCAAAACCTGTTATGGGTTGATATCTATATAGCTTCCAAGCCAAATATGCGTTGGACCAATAATAACTCTTTCCATGGTCACGGGCAGCAATTACATTCACCTTACTATTTCGTTGAGCCATATCACCCCATTCTAAATGATGCCAATTTAATTCAAACTGAGGCAACTTACTTAAAATGAAATATGTTAGATTTTCAATACATAGTGTTTCTTCTATTTGCTTGGTCAGATTGTCAAAATATCCTAGCTTTAATTGTAGTTGATTTTCTCTACCATAAATTACATTAAACACTTCTTCAAGAATTATGCTATACACATCTTCAACGTCAGAAGCATACCCTCCAAACAATTCTCTTGTTCCTGTCTCATCTAGGTTGTTGATAATTTCATCGAACACCCTGAATGCCTCGTCAATTTTATCCATCGACAAGGCATTACTAAATTGAGATATGATTTTTACATCCTCTTGGTCCATATATTAAATGGTCATTTTTTCTTTCAATTCTTCAATTTCTTTTAGGTCTTTTGCGTCAGTCAAATGTTTTTGATAGTCAATCAACTTACCCTTTACGATATCCATCTGGAACTGAATCTCTTTTTTCTTATTCTCACGAATGGAATCTTCACTCAATATGATTTTGAATGCTTGCTTTTTGTCATCTTCCCATTCGATGTGTCCGAAAATATCCAAAGTACCAATCACCTCATTAAATTGCTTCCATGTAAATTGCATGGACTTTTTTGAGTCACTTAGTTTGACAAACTTTTCCTTTCTAAATGTATCTTGGTATCTGATATAAAACGAATTGGCAATGTCTCTTGCTTGCTTAATATTATCCTTGTGATTAACATATTCAGAAATCGCATCGGCATTCAAAATATCCATTCTCTGAGAAATAACCTTTTCCATTTCATCCTTGGTCAACTCGTACACAGTTGCTCCGATTGCCTCCTTGTTTAAAGTTTCGACAATTTTGGTAGCCATACTTTCATCATTACCTCCGACCATAATAAATGACTTGTGTGTATCTACTTCCGATGACTCATCAGCAATTTCCACTTCTTCACTTTTAGTTTCTTCTACAATGATAGCATCTTCTACTACATTTTCAACCGCAGTTGTTTCCTTTTCCTTTTCCTTTTGTTCCATAATCTTAAAATTGAAATTTAACTCTTGATTTTTCTGCTTTATCAGTGGCAGAATCCACTTTAATATCATCCGTATTTCGTAACACCTTTATATAATGCCTCAGCAACTCCGTGGTCGCTACAACGTCAGGCATCGCACTATGCGCATTTTTTAACTCTATTCCATATTCAGCGCAACAGTTTCCTAGCTTTAATGAAGGCAATTCTACCATTTTACTCATCGCCATCGTGTCTAATTGAGTTGGACTTACATAATCAAAACATGACTTACCAACCTGATTGAAAGCATATTCCAAAAAGCCCATATCAAACTGTACATTATGCCCTACCAAGACAGGTCTGTTCTCTGGTCTTCCATTCGGTGATGATTCTTTAAAATACGCTATCAAGCTATTCACTAAACTCTTGACATCCATCCCCTCATTTATATCAGACATACGCAATCCTGTCGTTTCCAAGGCAACCTTTTCTATTGATAGGTCATTATAAGGCTTCACAAATGTTTCCCATCTGTTTAATTCCTTTAGTGATGATGTATCCAGAGTGAGTAAGGCTATCTGAGTGATTGGATTATTCACTGGCTGTAGTCCACCTGTTTCGCAATCGAATATTATGTAGTTTGCTTTCTTCATTCTCTTATTAACGATGAAAAGGTGATTGGATAGTCAACTAAATTGTCTGAACTAAAACTTCCATCATTTAGTCTTTCCACTTTTTGAGCATCCCAAACTTCTTCCAAGTCTTTGTCTTCAAATATTCCTGATGCGAATATTTCAGACAACCATTTACAATCTACTCTATCGAATTTTTCAGGCACCCAATTCTTAGATTCACTGATGACGTGTATAGCATTTAAAATTGCCGTGGCTGGTCTATCTGAAATAATACCTAACCAAATCAATGAACTTTTGCTGTACTTTAAGTTTACCGCATCGAACTTCTTTTTGATTAGCATCATCTGTAAAGAACTCTTCAACAAGTCCTCATACATTTCTTCAGTTTCAGCGTCATCCTTTTCTTGACCATCGTCAATTATGCCTATCAAAAAGAATCTTGATTCCAAGTCACTCATCTTTTTGGCTCTAGGCTTTTCAAATAATTTCTTCGCTATTATTTTTTCAATAGCATCCGTTTGCTCTGTTACCTCGTATGGTAAATATTCCATGATATAAATTGTTTACAGTTTTTAAAAATAACCTTGTTGTAGCTAATTGCCCTCAGCCAACAACTTTAGTTCCTCTTTAATTTGCATCAGTGCGTTTAGGTAGCCTTGTTCGTAACCATCTGCCCATTTATCAGGTACATACATATTTGCTCCACTTTCTGCAATCATATCGCACTCATTGTCAGTAGGCAACATAGCTACAACACCATGTATAGTTAATATGCCTTCCTCTTCTAATTCAATTTCTTTTAATATTTTACTCATGTCTGTCTATTTTAATTTAGTTCTTACTTGTAATGGCATACTAACCATACACATCACGTTATGCGTACGTCACTATGCTCAAAATAACATAACGACCTTTAATGATTAGGTCAGCCAAACTCTCTTCAGCAGAAATGAATGTCTTTCCTTCAATTTTTACTACACCCAAGTCATACTTTCTATAATTATGCTCAGCAATTTTCTGAACGTACATATTCGCCAGTTCACTAAATGTAGGTGAGGTTGACTTTACATGTTTTCGATGTACGCTATGTCTATTTTTAGACTTGTCTTGTTGGATGATAAAGTATGGTGTTGACTTTATATCAATCACTGTACCAAATTTCGTTTCCCTGGATGTTTCATCAAAGTAAGACACGTGAGTATCAACTTCAATTTTACCTCTCTCTTCAGGTAGATGGGCACTTGGGCCATTATACAATATATCTTGGTCATCTTGATGCATTATTTCATCTACATCTGACTCATACATCTTCTTATCGTCATAAAGGTAAACATCAAAGTGCTGACCTGAGTGACTGTTAGTTCTAATTCTCAGTGGATTTTTCATTCTAATTAAATATTTTTATTACACGCATAGGATTGATAGCTGAAACCTCTCCAACGTCATTTTTAACTAAATAGATGTCATGCGGTGAAACGAATAGCAATTTGTTTTCCTCGTCAAATATCCTATCCGTTGTTTGTACTTTATCCACTATCCAACCAGTCTGGTCAATCAGTTTACCTGTCGTGTCTGGCACCTGATATGCTATATGTTCTCCAATCATAATTTAAACTTTTCCTTGTCCTGTAAATACCATGGCTTCAATTCTTTCTTTTTCTAGCCATTTCATAAAATTCCAAATTCTTTTTAATTGCTTCATTTCAGTTGGTTTTATTTGTTGAACCAAATCCACCCTCACCTCTATCAGAGTCAGACAATTCGTCAACCTCTATCAGCTTTATTTGTGGTATAGGCATGATGATTATCTGCCCAACTCTCTCTCCTAGCTTATAGATGTTTTTGCCCTCTAAGTTTAACCCAGTCACTTGAAACCTGAGACAAACTTCGCCACGATAACCTGAGTCAATCACTCCGACTGCGTTTTTCAGCATTAAGTCCTTTTTTGAAACAGAACTCCTAGCAAATAACAATCCTACATAACCCTCAGGAATCTCAAATGCTAAGCCAGTATGATACTGAATATATTTACCCCCTTTGTCGAACTTAATCTCAGTAGCAACTAAATCAAGTCCAGCATCCCCCAACTTAGCATACTGAGGGATGATTGCTTCTGAACTTAACTTCTTAATGTTTACACTTACTTCCATTACTTTAGGTATTTTCTATCAATCAACACGGCATTACCTACGATACAATCATTATATCTTTTTGTCTTATCATAAAACAATTTCGTTGCCTTTTCATTTAGCTCACTACCTTTCAATTTACCATTTTCATCTAGTATGAAGATTTTGTCTTCACCTAAATAGCAAATCTCAACAATATCAGTGTTGATAGCTTTGTACAGTTCTTCTAATGTTACTTGGTCAGAATTATTTGATACTTTTTCAATAGTTCCGTCAACCTTATAAATTTCCATTTCCATTCTACAATATATTTATATGTTCTAATTGATTAACTTTGTTAGTGAATGCCTTCATCTTTTTGTCTCTCAGTTCCGATGAGGCAAACTTAAATACCCAATCTGTGATAAGATATTTTTCAGGCAATCCTTTATTCAAAGTGATACAAAATTCTACCTCTTCAGTCATTTCATTCCACTCAGAACTTTTAGTGACCGAAAATATTGTCATAACATCAATTAAATGTCCTTCAAATTGAACCAAAGTTTTCGCCATCTTCTATTTCGTTTTTAATTCGCTCAATTGCTTTTTCAATGTTGATTTCATCTTCATTATTCTTATTGAATTTCTCTTGATGATTCTTAATTATTTTTGAAGCATTCTTCACTGAGTTAGTGCCTCCCTTTTTTCTACCTTTCTTTTTTGGCTCCATCTTCATTGAGTTTTACTTGGTTTAAAATATTTCCTATCCTAGTTGGTATAACAACTGATGTGTTACATGTATCGCAACATCTTCCATCGGTTACAGGTGCTGGGTTGTGTCCATAGCCTAAAACCTCGTCACCACATATGCTACACTTTTCCATTTCTCCTTAAATTTCTATTTATTAACTCTGCTCTGCTAATACACTCTAAGTTAGCAATGTTATCATTTTGAACATTTCCGTCAGAATGATATATCACCCAACCACTAGGAATAGCACCATGATGGTTAAGCCAAGTTGCTCTGGCTCTGGAAATTCTCTTCCCATCGTGCTTTACGAACACTGCCCTTTCGGTGCCTTCGTACCATTGCTTGGAGTGAGAATTTGCTTCGTCTTTTTGTTGCTTTTTTGTAAAAGCTGATTTGATAGCATCAATAAAAGGTAATTTAAACATTGTTTATGATTTATAGGTTAAAATTTTGTCTGGCTTTCTAGCTATGTTCCATAACATTCTCATTTGAATCTTTGGTAATTTATTAGGTGTATTTGACCTTACGCAATCCGTCACTATATCGTCACCCTCAAATACTGCCATATGAATTCTAGTTGATGTTGGTCTTGAAATTATCAATCCGACCTCGTTAATGAATGTAGGCATATCAACCATTTCTTTATTTTTGTCCCAAATCAAAATGTCGCCTACATTTAGTGTGATGGTTGTTGAATAATCTCTCACTTTAAAATCTGTGCTACTCATCATATCCTCATACGATGTTAGTACAATTTCGCTTAGTCCTATTCGCCTCAGAACATACGACTGACAGTTGTCAAATTTACTTAATGTTACTTGCCTTAATTTTCGCATTGTCTCTGTTTTCCTTTTCTTCTCTTTCCTTTTTTATTTCCTCATAGAACTCATCATGAGAAATGAACTCACCCTCTATAATAGGTGTTGGTGCCCAATGCGTTACATCATGGGTATCAAAATATTGACAACAACCGCATGTCGATGTTACTTCAGCAAAACTGCCTCCCTTGGGTGCCGAATCATCTGGCCACCACCTAGCTGTAAATACATAAGGCTTCAATCTTCTATCTACTGCCCTATGTAAGACAACAACTATTTCATCTTCATTCGGCTTTTGTTCTCTTACACTTATCCAATTCAACTTATTCATAATTCATGTCTAATTCTTGTTTCAACATATGGTCTGACTCAATATGGTACAGCACTTCAATCTCTCCACTGTGTAAAAGAACTTTGTAACCATCATATTCAAATACTTCAAGTTCAGTTCCTTTAGATGTCACTATTATTTCTGACGGCACCTTAACCTCTTTTATTGGTTGCTTATCCAGTTTTATCTTATCTAGGTCAAAGTGGTTAATGATATATATGTAACCAAAGAAACCAGCTGAGAATATTATTACACAATACAATATGTTCTTTATCAATCTCATTAGTTCACGTTTTTAATATTATCCCAAAATTCTTTCGGCAAACTTACATTTCCAATGAATAAACATTCGCTGAACATCGGTGCTATTTCTGAATATTCAAAGCCAGCAATTCCGCATCCTATCGCAGTGACGATGTATTTTTTGTTTTGGTTCACTTTTACATGTTCGATGAATCTCTGTACGAACATTTTTATGTCCTCTAATTCCATTCTGCCGTCACTCGTAAAATCTACTGTTGGTATGGCATAAGTTTGTCCTGATTCACCCTCTTCCATTCCCCAATCAGCACCGAATTTCTCATGAGCAATTTTAGCAGCACCACCTACATGTTCGCCTTGCATATTACTTCCAAAAACGAAAATCTCATGACTTTTCAAATTGGTTATTTCTCCTATGGTTATTTTTCCTTTCATTACTTGTACATTAAAATCAATATCAATACTCCTATCAGTATCGTATTGATGACGCTCAGAGTGAACGCCATCCTCGACAGTTTGCTATTTCTTCTATTTGACCACTCCATGTTCTTCTAAATATTCAGACCAGTCAATTTGGTCATCTGGATTATTCTCATTCCACTTTCGCCATTCTCTTCTGAGCCTTACCCATTCTGACGTTCCATCCGATATTAAACTTCCATTCATTTTCATAACTAACTTTGTATTTCATGAATTAAACCTCTTTTGAAAAAACCAAAGAACTCATCTTTGCCTCCTTTAGAAATCGTGCCTGAAAATATCAGGGTGGTTTCTTCTTTTAGTGCTTCCAATTCTGTATTCACTCCGACCTTGCCCCAACACTTCCATCCGTCAACATGCTTCAGTAAAAGTGCGGTGTACTCACCCCATTCTGTTACTTTAGGCTTGGCACTAATTAAGGTCATCTCAACTTTCTTCAACCTACCCTCAACAACTGGCTTAGCATCCTTATTCTCTGCCTTTCGCTTTTCAGCCCACTCCTTTGCTTGGACATCTAGCTTAATGGCTAGAGCCACTTGCTTTTCGCTCAGACTTCCGTATTGTCTCAACTTGCTTTTTAAGTCCTTACTGATATTATGTTCGCACTCTAATGCTTCTTCAAGACCAGCATTATCAGCATAAAACTTTTTCATCGCAAGTTCCTTGGCTAACTTTTTACGCTTGGCCATCGACACTTCTTTCATTCGGTCAACTTTCTCGCTACTGAAGTTTGCTAAATCATTACCACATTCACTTCCTAGAACATGGATAGAGCCATTTTCGTGTTGAGCAACTACGATATATCTGATATGGGTGTTACAGGCATTACATTGCGTCTTATAATGTACCATCTCAATCATCTTCTGATAAACATCATCCTCAACTTTTATCTCCAAGTCAACTTCTGCTTCCCAATCGCATATACTACCATCGAAATCTAGCACTGGTGTTCTGTATCCGTACCCAACGACAGCGAACTCACTCGCCATCATTCGGTCATTTCCTATGTATTCAAAATTTTCCATCTTTAAAATTATTTATTTGGGTTCATGATAGCATCAGTCAACTCTGGCTGAAACTCGTTACATATTTCTATCATTCTAACATCATCTATCATCTCAGGTGTGATAGGTGCTAACTGCTTTTTCCAAGACTTATTGAATGCCTCTCTTCCCATCGTCACCCCTCGCTTTTCAACTCGCTTTCCGACCTCGTATGTCGTTGTCCCATTTCCTGTGCTTACGCCACCAATATTATTATTGTAGTGGTCAGTCACGCAGTTAGAATCGAATGAACATCTGAATGTTAAATCGTGGTTCATTCTATATGTGACTGTCGTTCCCTCTAGTGCTTTGAAGTGTCGATAACCTCCAGCCGTTTCATAACAGTCCGCATCACCATCTTCGTAATCAGCAGTCAGTTTTCCTGTCCCAATGAATTGGTCATCGGCATGTTTAGTGTTTAGGAACATGACTCCATTTTGCTCATAGGTTATTTTGTTAGTTGTTGATAGGTGCTTAACAAATCTGATACGTTCGCATATCTCAGCAACTTCCTTAACAGCATTAAACAAAAAGTTGACGTTGATGTCTCCATCATCCTCATTTGGGTTGTAGCAGTTTCTGATAATGTTACTTACAGCACCCCAAACGTCACCATCATAAGAACTAAAAAATTGAAAATCTTCATTCTTGTTTTTGATAGCCCCAGCAATGTAGCCTTTCACATTATCCACACTTGGATAAAATAATTGCTTGTGTAATTTACGACCACCTGTGCTACTGGTCTTGTTCGTTTCGTGATTGTATGTGATATTCTTTTCCATCTTTAATAAATTTACAGTTTAAAAAAAGAGTGAGGGCATTACACCCCCACTCGCTCATTCTTATGCCTCAGCGTCAACTACGTGATACACTTTCTTAATATCTCTCTTCAGCTGAACAACTTTGTGCTCTCGCTTATATAAGGTGATGAAATCTTTACAGTTCTGAATATCTCTAAATCGAATCGCATCCCCTTTATACTCGTCAGACTTCATATCACTAGGCTTGATGTTTCTCCATATTAGGTTGAAGAATACTTTGACCTGTGGATAGTAATAACTAGCCTTTTGACCGCATGAGTTAGTTCTTTCGTTTCTTACCTCTTTAATTCTAAATACATTTTTCATAATCGTGACTTTTAAATTTTTGTTATATAATTAATTCTGATATAAAGATACTGTAAATTTACATAACGACAATGAGTTTTGTAAAGTTTTTTACAAAAAAAGTGCCCTCACTTGGAGAGCACCCTTACAAATACTGGAAACTAAATTTAACAAAAAAATGGGCAAATTACCATTTAACCTTATCTGCCCAATAAGCAGCACTCATTTTTCCTCTGGCTATATTCTTACCATGTCTGGCTTTAAACGATGCCCTTTTCTTTTTCATTTTTTCACTTTCACCCTTTTTTGGGTCACCAGCAGTTGATGCGCCTTGCTCACCGAATCTTATTGTTTTGACTTTATCACCCTCTTTTGCTACGACCACATGAGACTTTGTCGGATGACTTGGTGTTCTTTTTGGCTTATTAAACCCCTCTACACCTGCTCTTGTCAATCTTGGGTCTTTCTCTTTAGCTTTTTTTAACTCCATAGAGCCACCCTCAATTCCTTTAAATATATTATCAATTCTTTGTGCTTTATCAGCATGTATTTGTTTTCTCCACTCTTCCATTTTTATCTCTTTTTAAATATTCTTGCCAAACTCTTTCTCTATCACTCTTACTCATTTGGCTGTATCCATCATTTACGAATGAAGCAAATTGTATTGCCTCCCTTTTTATTTGAATCGTATGAAGCAACTCTAATGCGTAAACAACATCTTTTTCAGCCATGATAATATAATAGTTGATTAATTGCGTTTTTTATTCGCATTTGCTGTGTCGGCATCTATATTTGACTTGGTATTTTTCATTGCCTGTTTCTTCGCCTTTAATTTAGCAATCATTTTTTCCTTAGCACTCATAGCTTTCTCCACATCCTTTTCATTTTGCTCTTCTTCAACAACCACGGCATCCTGAACTTCCATATCACGCTGTACCTGATACTTCTTAATTTTTTCAAAATTGTAATTCATCTGACTTGGAAATGTCGTTTCACCATCATCGTCATTTTCATCAAAGTCACCTAACACATTGCTGAACTTCGCATAAAATGATTGATTGAGTGAATAGATTAACTTGATAGGGTTGATGTTCATCCTAGCTGATACCCTACCCAAGATAATTTCTTTCAAGTTCAATGTCCTGAAAACTTCATCCCTCAAGTGCGCTTGAATTGATGCTTCATAATTTACATCTACCTTACCATCAATGGTCAATCGGTCACCCTCTGCCTCTTTACGAATCTGCTCCAGAGTTGTTAGCAATAGCTTATAATCTTCACGTGACTTACTGTCCTCATACTTTTCTTTTTGCTTACTGTACAGCCAGACCAGTTCTTCCAATCTACTTCTTTTTACACCAAGCCTGATATCTGAGTATGATGCCTTGAATTTTTCAATCCGTGTATCAATGTCGTTCGCATATTCTTTTCTGAAGTTGATGATAGATTGCTTCTTCATCGGCAACCCCCAGTCCACGTTGACTACCTTGAGCACCTCATCCACTGTAAACATCCTCCCAAAATACTCTATCAATTCCTCACGCTTGTTATCTAGCATGCCTGAACCTTTCTTCTGCCGACCTTGCTTGTGCCCAAATGCTACCCTTTTTAAAGCAGTAGCCTTATTGTTTATTTTATAGTACAGGTCTTTTTTCTTCATTACACTTGACTGTTCTTCTACAGACAAATGCTCAATTTTCTTTTGTAAGACATGCGGAAATGACGCCAAGTTTATCTCCTTACCATCGGACAACTCAAGCATCTTCTTTGTTGTTAATATAGGGTGTTTAGATAGTTTCACCCATTTCTGATACGCCACTTTATCCTTTACTCCATCTGGTACAATTTCTGAGTTCTTTTCCATATTTTAAATTTTGTCTTTTTACATATACAAGTTCTCTTCATATAATACTTGTATGTTAGCATTTAGACTTGTAAAGTATATGGTTCAATGTATTTGTTTTAGCACACTTTTCTATATGCTACAACTTGTCGAATCTTATTTCAACAGAATACTGACTGCCTAGTTCTTTCAATCTCTCTCTTTCTATTCCTTCCAAAAAGCCTTCATTGATGATTAGACCTTCACCTGATGGATCACTTCTCATATCCTCTTCATCGTTGCTGAATACTTGAAAGAAATATCCTGGTTTGAATCCTGGTACTGTATCATATCCATAACTTACGTCAACATTGTCTCCTGTGTTTGGATTAATTCCTATGGTAGTTATTCTGCTCATTTCTTGCTATTTTCTAGTACGTCACTAACTTGTGTTATTGTCTTTCTTATACATGTCTCAGCCAGTTTCAGAATCGCTTCAACATCTTCTAGCTTAAACCCTGCTATGTACTCTTTCATCACTCCTACCACTTCTATCGTCCATACATCATCCCTCTTCCAAGTTACCCTAGCAATATCATGTTTATCATTAAAAGGTATCTTGTAAATATGCTTCTTATCATCCCAAACCCATCTTAGTTTAGGTGAGTCAAATACTACTAATGATTTGTAAAGTTCATCCTTCATTTCTTCATTCACTGACTCTATATGAAACGTGACCTTATTTTTCAAATCAACTATTTGCTCTGGCGTTAAATTATATTCAAACCACCTCTTTAAAAACACCCTCTTGTCTCTCAAATTTACGAATAGTTCAGTTTCGTTTTTATCTTCTAGCCTTATGACTCTCATGTCAGCTAATGTTAAATGTTGACCTATCATTTCGGTTTTTAACACTGCTTCAGTTTGTACAGTGACCATCCTTTTAAACTCATCTGTTGCGTTCTCCACGCATTCTTTTATACTATCCATATCATTTATTTTTTAACTCTCAGGCTCAGCAAATATTGGAATAAACCATGAGGCAAAATTCTCCATAACCCATAAAGGTACTGCTGGTGTTATTCCTAGTTGAATAATTCCTGTCTCATCGTCATAGTTCTGTATTGACCAATACGAATCTGCTAGAAATATCTCCTCAATTTTTATTCTTGTTGTATCCTTATAGTTATTAACTATGCGTAAACTGAAAGGTGCTACGCCAGAGAAATGATCATCCACTTCCTCTTGCCTACCTTCACCGAACATTGTAAATATTCCTTTTATTTTTACTCCCTCATCAACCATTTCCATAATTTCTTTATTTTAGAACCACCACTCAGGGGCAGGTCTGTTACCCCAATCTGCTAAGTGACGTTTATCAATCATATAATAGTTGCGATAGGCTTCAATAGCATCGGATGATTTGAATTCATCTGGCATTGCCTGAGCGAATGGAGTCATTTCGCTATCCTTAAATACAGGCACATTTTGAAGACACCATAGGATGACATCCTTGGTCTTATGCTTTTTATGAAATCGGTGCTCGAACTCTCTACACAGTTGTAAGCCTAACTTACACAGCCACATGTAATTACTTTTAGATTGTCGAGCCCATACACCGCAAGGATGATTATGGTGCGTCTTTTTGTAAGGTGCTTCGCCACCTAGTTCCCAATGAGCAGTACAAAGTAATTGTGCTGACTCTAAAATCATTTTAACCACGTGTTTATTATTGTGGTACTGAGCGCATTTCTTAATGTCGCTATCTAATACAAATATATTCATGATACAAAATTAACTCGTTTACATTTCTTTACAAAGTAACTTTGTTAATCTTTTTGCTTTGACTTATGACTCATGTAAATTTTACATAGGTCATTTATAATGCTTAACTTGGAACAAAGCTGGCCATCTCCTTTAATAGTGAGAGTGACTAAATTTACAGATTTTTCAGCAATTCTTTCCACCTCAAAATAATCATCACTGACTTGATTAAAATCGTATCCATACTTCAGGCTCATTTTTTCTTTAGCCTTATGAATGATTATTCCCTCATCGTCAGTTCTTACTTCATCGTGAAAAACTCCTATTTGAAAAATCTTGTCCGTCATACTACACCATTTAAAATTAAGTTATGTTTTCTTGCTTGTCCAGCTAAATAATCAGCACGTTCATTATGAACTACACCTGAATGTCCTTTCACTTTTACAAACTTTACTCTCAACAACTTTGAGTGATACAAATATAACATTTCTTTCCAAAGGTCAGAATTTTTAACTTCATCCCAATCCATTTCCTGCCATCTTATGTACCATCTTTCAATAAAACAATTAACTACATAAGCACTATCTGAATAGACCTCTATTTTGATATTTGGGTGCGAATGAGTTACATAGTTCAACCCTTTAATAACTGCTAGCATCTCCATTCTATTTGAAGTGGTTTCTTTTTCAAAACCTAAGTCTTCAAATATCACTTTGTCATTCTTGATTAGAACAAACCCCCAACCTCCAAAACCTTTAGTTGCATTGCTTGGATTATTGTTACAAGAACCATCTGTCCATATTTGGTATTTATCCATATTAATTTTTTAAAAATGGGAGGTGCTTGCCTCCCATTCTTGTGTTGAAGTTCATCGAAAAAATGACAACTTATTTACCAAACACTTCAACAGTTTCATGTTCTGCTTTAAATACTCCACCATGCTCATGTAGTGGCTTTTGCAAAACAAGTAATTCTTTATATGTCCTGAGCACTCCTGAGCTATTCGGCACTGCCTCAATCAACTCCTTATTATTAACTTTGAGTGTGTAGTAAGTCATTTGTCCTAGCAATAATATCTCTGGTTTTATTTTCTTCTTTTTTAAAGCCTTTATTTGCTTTTCAATTTCCGCATCTATGTTCTTTGCGCTTTTCATAATTCTTCAAATTTCAAAATTTCCTTCACTTCTTCAGTTGCTGTATCGTAATCATTCAAGTATATTAACTTTGACTTTGCCCTAGTTATAGCAACATATCTTAAATTTTCTTCTTGTTTTAGTTCCCAATCTTGTACGGCAAATTTACTGGGTATCAATTCAGGACAAAGTATATGTACTGTCTCATTTTCTAACCCTTTTGATTTATGGATAGTTGATAAACAAACCCCCACATTGTCTCCATCCTTAAAAATAGCCTTGATTCTGTCTTTTAAGTCTTTTGTGTACGTCAATCCATTACTTAGAATATTAATGATGTCAATCTTATTCTTTAGCATGTCAATCCTATCGGTGTTGTCTGGATTTTTTACTCCCAAATTTACCAATCTCCTACGTTCCCCATTCAAGTTTCCTTTTAGTTTTACTTTCATGGACTTGATATTGGCTGTAGCAGTCTTATTTACCATCGAAATCAGATTCAATCCTATATCTGCCCCTCTTACGAATGACTTCACATTATTCGCTAGTAAATACATATTCAATATTATCAATGGCTTAACATTTCTACACAATACCCAATCACCCTCTTTTATGTCTTCGATGAATCCTGTTCTAACTTCCCCATCATCATTTTCTGAGTATGCTTCAATCTGGTCGTTAATTAGTTGTGCTTCAAATACTATTCTTTTTCCACACCTATAATTTACTGACAAAGGCAATTCTATGGTCTTAGAATGTAGGTGCTTTAAGTTCATATAACTATCTACGTCAGCACCAGCAAAACCATATATTGCTTGATTTGGGTCACCAACTGCTATCATCCGACCTCTTCTGGTCTTAATTCTCTTGATAATCATCTGCTGAATCTTAGACAAATCTTGACTCTCATCTACAAAAACTGAATCGAATTTACTAACTGATACATCATCTTTGATAACCCTATAAATCATATCAGTGAAATCAAAATTCCTAGTGTCATTATTCATACCTCTTAGAATCTTATCCAACCTTTTACAGTCCTCTTCATCTATTAGAAATGAATGCTTTTCAGCTAGTTCTATGACCTCATCAGTTTCCTCTATATAGTTTTGCCTCATGAGGTCAAGAATCTTAGAATATGTGAAAAAATAATAGTTCAATTTTTTCTCCTTGATTCCATCAGCCATACAAACTCTTTTTATAAAAGGCATTGACTTATTAGGCTTCAGGTCGCACTTATACTTATAATGAGTCATTAAAGCCTTCCAACAAAATGAATGCATGGTTGTTATATTGACTCCATCCCTTTTTACTCTACTTCTAAGTTCATCAACTATACCATTATTAAACGCCACAAAAATAGATGTATTGCTAAGTGGCAATCTATTAAGACACTCTATCAAAGTTGTAGTTTTACCTGAACCTGCCACCGCAGAAATAACTACGTTTGATGACCCATTTTCTACTTCTTGATATATGTCTTTTTGGTATTTTGAATAATTCAAATTATTCATAGTATCTCCAAGTATGGTTGTCCGAAAACTTGTACATTGAATCTTTCTCTTTGCTGTACTTAGCCTCAAATCTCGTCAAGAAATCGAATTTATTTGCGGTTGAAAATACATCACCTAGAATGAACGCAGTTATATCAACCCCACTAAATGTTAAATATGGTAAAGCTGAAACTGAACCTCCCACTGGTGGCTCAAACATTGAAACTTTAAACCATACTGATTCTCCATTAACCATCACCTCAAGTATCTGTTGTGAGTTTTCCGTCAAACAATGAATTGCTTCCTTTTTTAATCTATATGTCCCCATTATCAATTAATTTTTGTAGTTGCTCTTTTATTTTTCTGATACTGTTATAGTATTTACTAACAGTCGCACCCTCGTTATTAACTATGAAGTCATCTTTCTTTTCGTAAAGCATCTTGGACATTAAAACTTTTTTATCGAAAGAATCAAGTTTCAAATTATCTATTACCATATTGACGCTGTATATTTCTTCTCTAGTGAAATGGTCGTTGCTACTTTTAAAAGACACTTTCCAATCTCTATGAGAATTATACTTCCTGACTTCCTTATCGAACATTCTGTAGAAATTCCTAGAAAGTGACTTGTTGAAATAAAAATAAAAACAGTTCTTTTTATTTACATTAAAATTGTCTACACACTTCATCATTACTATGAATGCTTCACCATACATTTCGGCTTCAAGATGACACCTTTCAGTCACTGATGAATTCCTAGCCAGATTGGAATAATTTTTAACATTCTTGATTACAATTTTCTTCATCAACTTGTACAGATTCAACTTGGATTGGTCAGTCTTCATCCTATTGCCGCCACGCTTGATCAACAACACGTATTTTGATGCTAACTTCCTATTAAATTTTGGGTCATCCTTGTCGAATATGTCGAAATACATTTATTTGCCTTCTTTAAAATTTTTAATCAATGTCTTGTTCTTTTCGTATTTTTGCTCACTAATTTCTTTCTTGTAGTGTTCTTTAGACCTCTTTGCTAGTTGTTCATTTCTTTTAGCAACTCCTGACTTACCACTTCCTGTTCCTATCATTATGTTGGCGTTGCTGAAATCAACTTTTCTATTAATGTACTCTAACACTTCTCCATTCTCTGGGTTGACCAATATCTTGCCCCATCTATCCTTATAAAAAGTACCATCTGCTCCAAACCCAGTTGTGTACTGAGTGAAGTAAAATTCTTTTCCTGTCTTTGGACATCTAAATTGTGGTTTGCTTGCCATTATACGTTTATTTTAGCTTTGAGCAAATGCAATATATGTAGCGCATCTGCTTCGTTATCATCCTTGCCTTCATATCCCCATAGACTTCTGGCATACTCAATCATCATCTCTTTATTAGCATTCCCCTTACCTGTAGCAAATTTCTTAATCTCTGACGCTGAGAATTCAATGTACTCCACTTCGTTTTCAACGCAAGTCTTTTCGATTATTGCTATTAGTTTGGAAGAATGTATTATTGGGTTGATGTTTCTGCCTGATGGTAATTCATAGGCTATCACTTCAATGCTATTTTCACGGATGAATTTTAATAGCCTGGACTCAAAACGAATCCATTTCATTCCTTGACTCTCTTTACTCTTGATTTTTAAGTTCCATAGTTCCACGTTGACAACATCACTGTTAGATGTTTGAAAAGCAACCCCACATAAGGTTGCTTGGTCAAAAGCAGCAATATTTATTAGTGGCTGTTTTTTAGACAGCTTCAGTTGTTTTGCTCTATGTACCTTATCATCAATCTTTTTTTGTTTCGCTTTACTTCTAGTCTTGGCCATTTAAAATCAGTTTACTCACCCCATTTACTTTTTCAATACAAACTTCATTTTCGGCACCAATTGGGTCATTTCGGTGAGTAACTACCATCGTGGTAACTCCTAGTGTTTCCAAAATATTTAGCACGTCTTTCTGTCCTGTCCTGTCCAGACCTTCAAAAACTTCATCTAGTCCTAAAAAGTTTAGTCCACCATTATTAGCAGACATATTCATTAGTTTTTGAAGACCTACGATACAAGCCAAATTGACTCTACCTTTTTCACCCCCACTGTACCTCTCAAAACTCCCTTGTTTGATACCATCCCTGACGATTGATATAGTGATGTTTTCTCTCACGTCATTATTTTTCAAAACTTTGTAACCTTCAATTTTCACCGACAAATCTGTATTAAATTTCCTAAGATACGAATTTGTAATGTGTTCAATTGTCTTTATAGACTGATTAGTGAGGTATGTTAGAAAACCTTTTTTGGAGAAATGATATATCCAAAAGTTTGCTTCTTCACTAGCAATCAAATGTTTAGACAATTTATCATCCTCAGAATCTTTATCAGCTTTGTACTCTTTTAGTTTTGATTGGAGTGATTTTACTTTGGTATTATTTTTCTTTTCTTTTTCAAGTTTTTTTAGTTCTTCTTTAAAACCTTCAATGTTATTTTGAGCCATCTTATCCTTTTTGGATAGCATTTCAATATCAGTTTTCATCTGACTTATCCCTCCATTCAACTTTCTTACTTTGCTTGACAGCAAATCATTTTCTTCTAGTTGAGCATTCAGATTTTTATTGTCGGCAAGATATTTTTTGTTTTTATCTATTATGCCCTCAATAAACTTTTCTGCTACCTTAACCATTTCAGGAATGGTTTTGATATCTATATCCTCACCCTGATTCCATTCATGGCTACATTTAGGGCAAGTTGTAGTTCCTTTTAAAATTCTCTCCAGATGGTCAATATTATCTTTAGCCTCATTTATTTGTTTTTTGTTCTCTCTGACTATTCTGTTATTCTTATTAATCTTGCTTTCAATCTCAGTACAGTCAACCAAACTACTTTTTAAAATATCTAGCTTGGATATTTTCTCTTTTAAATCTTCACTCCAAGTCAATCTACGTTCCTTGATTGTTTCTATTTTATCAAGTTGGTCATCGATGTTGTCGTTGAGATTATTCATCCTATCCTTAAATCTCTCTTCACTATTCGCTTTTTCATCGTCAATCTGACCTGTGGTTATTTCGATGTAGCTATCAATCTTGATTATAGACTTTTCCAACTCGCCAATTATAGCAACTTGTTTTTTATTCTGAGCCTTTAGTGATTCAACTCGTTTTTCTATCACATCAGCATTAGTCAATCTGCTAATGATTTTCTTTTGCTCACTATCTCCAGCAGTAAGGAATGAATAATTTGAATCTTGCCCTACTATAAAAAAGTGAAGCAAGTCATCCCTCGTCACTCCTATCAAATCGAATATCCTAGCATTACACTCGTTGACTGAAGTCATTTCGGTGTTCAACTCGCCATTTTCCCACAACTCTATTTTTGCCGACTTAGTTCTGTGTATCCATCTCTTTACCACTAGACTTTTTACATCACAAACAGCATTCTCTAATTGTAGTTCAACATAGCAAACATCTCCAGAATCATTAACAAATTCTGTTCTATTTACGTCACGACAAGTTTTGCCAGTCAAGGCTAAAGTCACACCCTCAATTAAACCACTTTTACCACTCCCATTACTATCTGCTCCTGAATCAGTCATATTCCTACCGAACAGCATTGTACACTTATTCTTTAGAAATCTATATTCAGTATCAACATGCGAAAATAGGTTTTCAATTTTTATAACTTTTGGTTGCCACATATCTATTTATTTTTGAACTTATATCTTGGACTCAATGAGTATTCCTCAACTCTCTCTATAATTCTTAACTCTGTGACTTCAACTCCCTTTTCTGCTAAATATGATTCAGCATGCTTGATGGCTTTTACAGGTGACTTGAACATTTTTGGTATTTTCAATCCTGTAATACCTTCAGAAATTTGCCAGAATTTTAGTGATTTTTTATTTACTTTGTGTAAGATGAAATCAAATTCTTCAAAGCCTTTAATCTTGACTCTTTTTGCTCCACCTACTTTTTGGAATGAATCCTTTTTTCTTATGAAAAAATTATCTGATACTTTTTCATATTTACTCGACAGTCTTTTTATCACCTTTTAATATTTTTAGTCCAACACTCAGTTTCTTTTGAGGAATGGATTGAACTTTACAATATTTCAAAAAGTGTTTCATAATCGTTTTTGAATTGAACTGAGTAAAGTTTTCACCCTCTACATTCACTACTCCATCAAGGTCATCGGTTGACTCAAATTTACAATCTATGCCAACATCAGTGAATCTACTTAAAGTAATCTTGTCCAAGTCAGTTTTATTGCCCTGAAATACAAATCTCACATAATCGTCAGAATCTGTATAGAACTCTAATTCATTTTCAATAGCATCAGAATCACTAGCATCAATTACCACTTTTTTATATTGTGGAAAATTAGATTGCTTGTGTTCCAAACTTCCATCATCGTATATTATCGTGAATCCTTTATCAGTGATATTTTCTCCGAAATTACCTTGGTACGCTGACCCTGTGTAGTAGATGTTTTGTCCTACCTTGCTAGCATCGTGATAATGACCAACCAATACCTTATCCCACCACTTTACTGAACTGGGTGCTACGCCCTCTGAAACCTCTGAACCATCGTTGTTTTTGACTCCGTTAAAAGCCTTGTGAGTGATTAAAATATTCTTTTCGCAACCTACTTTATCTTGTAAATCTTGTAGCTTCATTAATCTCTTCTCATAGGAATCTGTAAAGTAAGGAATCCAACCTATACAAATATCAGGAAAATCATCAAGCACTGTTATATTCTCATCTTTATAGACAACGAAATTTTCAGAATCAAATAAGTCTAAATAACTATTTTCAGAATCTTGGTCTGTCTTATCATGATTACCAGGAATCGCCAAGCAAGTGATATTTCTTTCTTCTAGTTCCTTCACAATAGAATCCATCGCAATTAAGGTTGCTAAGTTTTGCCCCACTCTATTAGTAAAGACATCACCGCCATGGAATATATGATTAACTCCTAGTTGCTCAGCCATCTTCATAGCTTGGCTGAATATATCCTTAACTTTCTTCAGATTGTCTTTATGCTTGTGTGTATCTGTTAAAAATACTGCTATTGGTTTCTTCATCCTCTCTCGTCAATTATTTGTTTATGCCTCGCTTTCATAATTAACTTTGTCATAAGTGCTAACAATTTATCGCCATTCTCATATAACTCAAAAAGTGTTCTTTTACTTCTCCATTCCAACTTACCTTTGAAAGATAAAATTGTTTTGGTTTTTTGTTCTATTATTCCTTGCTCTATTCCAAAATCAATGTCCTCATCTGATAGAACTATTCCATGACCCAAAAGAATCATTATGTCAGTTTTTTTCCTAGAACCAAAATCATTCTTAACAACTTTCACTCTACTTATTTGAGCCACTTCAACTTCATCTATTCTCTCATGACCTATCACAGCCATCTGTAATCTCAAGGTTGGAAAAAACTCAACCCACTTACCACCTCCTGAAGTTTTACCTCCCATTCCACTCATCTTATCATAAACGTGGTTCAGCATGATAAAGTGAATAGTTGTGTCGTACATTTCGGCAGTTATGAACTTGGCGAACATTTTTGCTTGTTTGGCAAACGCACCCATCTGGGCATGTTTTATTTCTCCTTGTTTACCTTTCTCCATAGCTTTCTCCATAGCTTTGGTATTAATCTCCATAGTGTCTAATTCAGCTTTAGCTAGTGTTGCTCCAAGTGAATCCCACATGAAATAGAAAGATGGTTCACCCCATTCTTCTTCAGTGAATATTTCTTTAGTGTCGTTAATTATTTTCTTCACTTTCATGAACATATCCTCAACGAATCTTATTTTCAGTATCACAACTTTCTCTGGGTTGATGCCTAGCTTCAAGGCATACTCTTTATTATCTCTATTTTCAGATGATAGAATGACTGCTACTCCGTTCTCAGTACTATCTAAAAAGTATTTCATCCCCAGCAAACCTAGAGTGGTTTTACCAGACCTAGATGGTCCAGCAATCTCTATCATTCCTGTTGGAAAACCTAGAACACCAAGGTTGTATTCTAATTGTGGACTTCCAGTGAAAGCCCAACTTTTAATATCTTTGAAATTATCTTTGTCTGAGAATCTAATTACATCCTCATTATCGAATCTTTTGACTAACTTGTCTGCTATTCCCATACTTGTATTTTTAAAAAAGGTGCCCAGAAATTAATCCAGACACCTTACTGTTATGCTTATTATTTACCTTTCAATCTTGCTCTTATATCATCCATAGACATAGAACCAGATGTCTCTTGCTCATCTTCTTCATCCTCATCTTCATCCTCATCAGAATCAGCGTTGCGAATCGCATCGGCAATATCTTCATCACTCATAGACTTCTTAACAACAATATCTAGTTCTTCAGACTTGATATGCTTTTTAAGTTCCATTCTACTCATACCTGAGAATTCATCCCCATCCTCTTCAGAATCTTCATCCTCATCTTCCTCTTCATCTTCTTCCTCTTCTTCAACAACTGGAGCAGGCTTTTTTGACTGCTTTTTCGGTGCTGGCTTTTCATCCTCATCCTCGTCATCCTCATCCTCAATTGCGTCATATTGACCTTTAACAGTCTCAATCGTATCTAACCAAGAATCATCATCGAACGCATCAACCTCAAATTTAGCATCAAAGAACTTTAAACCCTCCAAAGCAGTTTCAAATTGACTCAATCCGTAAACTCCGACATACATTTCAGTAAGTGGTTTTGCTTGGTCAAATAAATCTAAATCTGAATCACTGATAGCAATAGCTTTTTTACCAACTTGGACATCGTAAAAGTCTTCACCTTTCTTTTTATTAGGCTTTGAGTTGTATCTAATTAACAACGGCAATCCGTCATCTACATCAGTGAATGGGTCAACCTCAATCGGCTCATCGTCATCCTCTACAAAAGTTGCTTTATTAATCGCATCACGAACAGTCTTTTTAAACGCTAGCAATCCGAATTCATTACCATCTTTCTGAATCTTTACGGCATAAGCTATAAAGTGATGTTGAGCATTCAATCCATCTTTCCAATGAGTCAATGCTTCAAGTGTATCTTTATCAGTAACATTCTTCTTACAGTAGTTTACATATTCCTGAATAATATCTCGTTTGGTTCCTCCATGTGCCCTAGAATCTAGCACAGTTCTTCTAATTTCTTCACCATCTTCATCTTCAAGAGTCAACCAATATCTCTTTCTCATGATATAATAGTCAGCTCCATCGTGAGGTGGTAAAAGTCTAAATTTGTTCGTTGCTCCCTCTTTTATCTCTAAAAAATCAGAGCCACCTTGATTAACACCAACCAAGGCATCTTCTTGTTGGACTTTTTTCTTCAGTGCTTCCAACTTAACTGGTTTGTACTTGTTTCTTAAATTCGCCATTTTATTTCGATTTTTATTAGTAACTATGTTAATCAATTTCGCCCTTTATTGCGCCATCTTTTATTTTGAAATATACATTATTCAGTTGCTGTTGAATAATCTTGTCATCAATGTCTCCTGTTCTCAAAGTCATACTCAACTTATCTAGCTTGTTTGACTTATCTCGTGCTGACTGATATATTGAATACATGTACTCTTTTTCTTTTTGTACATTCAACATTCTTTTTTTCTTAATCTTCCATTTAGCATGATTAAGCATAGCTGAGTCAACCTCGTCAATAGTTGGTCTTTTTACTTTGCCTTTTTCATCACTGAAAGTTAATTCTTCACGCAACTCCTTTTTTAATTTAGCTTCAGTGATGCTTAAATCTAGTTTTGATTGTTGAAACTCATTATCCATATCGGCACATAACAATCCTAGCTTATTAACGACCACTGGAAAGGTGACAAGTTCCGCAACTAAATTATTGTAGTCAATGGATAATAACTTATCTAAGTCCACATCGTCAAACTCTTCTGTTCTAAAAAAGACAACCTTGTCTCCAATAGTGAATTTCATTTCTTTACTCATCTTCTTTTATTTTAGTCTTTTGACATTACTCAATTTTTTCCTTTTTTGAAGAATCTTGATTCATATCAATCATTCGCTCCAAATAGTCTTTCGCCTTTAATAAGTCTGTCAGATTGTGACCTTTGGTTGAGTTGGGTCTTGTAAACCTGTCCAGGTATCTTTTAACATTTTCAGAACACCATATGTCACCACGTTCTTTACTTATTCTGTAGTTGGTTGATATCTGGTCGAACTCTCTTGGTCCATACTTACTTCTGTTTGATTCATTTAATTCCTTAACGTCCATATTTTGTATAATTTAATGATGAAATATCTACAAGCACTTGTTCTTCAAACTTGCCTCTTTCTTTTAGAGCCTTAAAACACTTGCCTGATGCTTCTCTTATTTTCTCGACACAATAATCAAACTCCTTGTATAAATCTTTATTGCCCAATGTTATTTCTTTTTTTACATAGAATAACATAGATAACCAATCAGCCAATTTTACGATGGTTTTAACCACTGGGTCATTATCTCCTAGCAGATACGACTTCAGCATATTGTTAGTTGGACTAAACTCCTTGAATTTAGTGCTTACCATATGGTGACAATAGTCATCAATCATTTCTTTTATCTTGTGTCCGTTGTACTTATTGTACTTCACATTATGGGTAATGTCGCCTGAGAACATTTCATCGAAATCGTGAAATATCGCATATGTAGTTACATCCAATTTTAGCTTTTCTTCACCCTCTGGAAACATCTCTTCAACAAGTATTCTGGAGAACCAAGACACTATAAAGGAATGGTGAGCAACTGACTCGTTGTTTATCCTATTCAATCCATTCCACCTTACTAAATTATTCAACTGGTCGTAATCAGCGTCAGTGAATATGTCGTCAAAAATATTATTCATAATTTTAATTGTCATTTAATACTATTAACCTTGACTGCTTATTGAGCCATAGGTGATTATTTCCAGAGCCTTTTGCGTTTTTATTTTTCTGATACTTATTGGATAAGGCAAATCCATTTATACAAAATAACAACTTCTTGGACAATAGTTCTTCAAAGTCATCACTCATACTTTCCCAAATTTCTCCGAACACTCCTAAAAATAAAAGCACGTTGTTATTCTCTACTGTTATCACAACTCTATAATTACCACTTGACTTTGTTCTGTTTACTTTTATTCCTTGAACCACTCCAGCCACTGTTAATGGTGTTCCATTTGTTTCTGGCTTCCAAGGTTTGCCCTCTCTAAAATCATTCAACTCAAAGTCTTTAGCAGTTGTGTATGGATACTTTTTTAATTTGCTAGACTTCTTACGAATCATCGGCATAAAGTCCACATATCCAAAACCAGTCAACTCTCTCTGCTTAATGGCCCAGAACCAATTATTGTTATCTTTGTCCTCAGATGGAAACCCTTCAATATACTTGTGACCAGCTAGTTCGCAATGTCTCAAAAGTATGTGCATTCTTTGCTTCACTTCTCCTATCTCACACCCATTTTCATCTCCTATCTCATCAAGTGCTCCAGCCATGATTAAATGTTGTACAACTCGCTTATTCACTTTTGACTTCGGCACTCTTTTATAGAAATCTTCCAAGTCAAAAAACATACCATTCTTTTCCCTTTCTTCTAGTATGTTTTGAACAGCAATTTGCCCTACATTTTTAATTTTAGTAAGTGACCAATATATCGCATTACTATCAGAATCGGCAGTGAACTGAATATCCGACTTATTTATATCAGGTTGCTTTACTTTTATATCACCCCCAATTTTTTCAATCTCTGATAATCTATTAGGAATCTCAATTTTTTCATCGGCAAAGTTCAATGACGCTGTCCAAAACTCTAGTGGATATTTTACTTTTAAATATTGGCACCAATATCCCATAAGTGAGTAAGCAGCAGAATGCGACCTGTTGAATCCATAGGCTGAAAATGCGTTTAGTTTGTCCCAAATATCATTAGCTTCATCAGTGGGGCATCCGTTTTCATTCGCACCCTTCAAAAACTTCTCTTTGGCACTTTGCATCTTCTTATGGTCGAACTTTTTTATGGCTGTCCTTAATTCATCTGCTTCAGCTAATGTTAGTTTGCCTAACACGTTTACAGCTTGCATTATCTGTTCCTGATAGATATATAGTCCAAAGGTATTTTCAGTCACCTTATCCAACTTAAAATCATAAATAGGTTCAAGTTTTCCGTGCTTAATATCTACGAACTTTTCATGTGCCCTACTATCCATTGGACCAGGTCTAAATAAAGCATTCATTGAAATCAAATCTTCAATACCATCTGGCCTCACTTTTTTAGAATAGTTTTTCAATCCTGACGTTCCAAACTGAAATACATCTTCGTTCCAACCTCGTTTGAAGAATCGCATGACATCCTTTTTATCAATAGGAATCTTATTCAAACTAACTTTCTTGCCCTTATTCTTTTCTATTTCTTTCAGAATGTACTTGAACTTATCTAGTTGTGCGATGCCCAAGATGTCCTCTTTTAAGAATCCAGCAGCATCAATGTATTTTCCCTCCCATTCTGATACTAACTGACCATCCATCATCTTAATAGGCATCCAATCATGAATCTCCATCTTATTACCATCCCCATCGAATTTCGGCACGATTAAAACAGCTGATGGATGAATGGAACCAGACCTTGGTTGTCCAAGTGGTGCCTTTATGGCTTCACAAATATCTATATTTTTCTGTACAAACTTCTTCAAGGAATCTTTACCAACGCAACTTTTAAATATATCAGACCACTCTGGGTTATGTGAGTCAGGAATTTCCCTTGTGGCAAAATTAACGTCATTAAAAGTCAACCCCTTTACTCTTCCAAAATCTTTTATAGCACTTTTAGTTTTTAGCCTTGTGTATGTTCCTATCGAACAAACATAATTCTTTCCATACTTTTCTTCAATATATCTCTTTACATCTTGTCTTCTCTTACCCTCAAAATCGACATCAATATCAGGCAAAGCATCAGCCGACTTAGCACGCTCACCTGAAACCCTAGCTTTGTTAAGAAATCTCTCAAAAAGTAAATCATATTGAATAGGGTCAATTTCAATTATTCCTAGCAAATATGCTACTAATGAACCTCCAGCTGAACCCCTAGCTGGTCCAACTAGAATGTCTTGACTTTTAGCCCACTCAACAATATCCCAAAGAATCAAAAAGTAATCTATAAATCCAGCACCTTTGATTACATCATTTTCCTCATCCACCCTATCTAAATAAGCAGCACACTTTTCTGAGTCATCACCGAACTTCATTAAAACCTTTTTTTGAAAGCCTTTCATGATTAAATCGTCATAAAGTTTTTCTGGGTCATCAACTTCAAATCTAGGCAACTTATGGTTACCTGTGTCAATCTGGTAGTTACAAGCATCAGCAATTACTCTAGTGTTTGCCAAACCTCTTATGACCAAATCAAATTTATCTGGACTTGAATTAAACATGGAAACAATTTTATCCACGATATCATCAGCATCTTTAAAGTATTGGTCAACGCTATATGGAATGGCTTTTCTGTCTATCTTGTTCAAGTAATCTTTAGTTCCAAAATCTTGCTTCTCAATATAATAGGCATCACTTATCACGACAGGTTTGATTAACTTGCTGAAATTGTCAAAATAAGTCTTCAAATTATTCAAATTCATCAAATCTAATTTATCATCATCGAACTCACTAAAATCAATCTGATAATATAAACCATTTCCGAAAAGTTTTTTGTACTTTTTTATGTATTTGATACCAGCTTTCTTGTCTCCACTTATCCTATTAAAATACCCTTGAGTTGGAAATACGCAAATAAGTCCTTCAGTTTTTTCAAGCAATATTTCTTCTGGAATGAATGAATCGAAATCTACATTTATCAGTTTAGATATGTTCAATAAGTTTCTCCAACCAACATAATTCTTGACATATAACTTTAAATCATAGGTGTTCTGGTATTCAGCTTTTTCATCATAGTCAATCGCAACCGAAATAGTTTGTCCATGTACACACTTGACTCCTTTCTTCTTAGCAGAAAGTTGTAATGGAAGTGTTCCAGCAAGTGTATTCTTTTCGCAAATTCCTACGACATCGTGATTAAAGAAAGAGCATTTATCAATCCACCTAGATGATTCACCTGAACCATTCAATAATTCATAGCCAGTGTGAACTCCTAGATTAACGAACTTGAAATCAAATACGCTTTTATACTCTCCAATATTTATGAGGTCATTGAATACAGGCTCATATACGACATCTCCAGCCTCATCTCGCTTTTCTTCTAAAGGTGAATAATAGAATTTTGTCCCCCACTTAAAAACCACATGATTCAAATCATCTCTCTCATATAGTAATTCATCTTCATCATCACTAATTAGAAATTCAAAATCATCTCCAATTATCTTTCCATCAACTCCCTTTAAATATAACATCTTTCCAAAGCCTGGGACATCATAGATATTAGAGTAGTCAAGCTCATAATTTATGCCCCTAGACTTTAGCCATTCATTTAGTTCAATCATAATTCACCTAATGGATATACAAGTTCTTCTTTTAAATCATCGTTCTGGAACTTAGCCGCAAAGAAATTCACAGCCAATGCCGTAATATCTAACGATGGAAAGAACATTGTGAGGTCTCCAATCTCCTTTATTTTATTAAATCTGAATTCATCCTTGGTTATGATACGTTTTTTATCATCATTCAACAACTCTTTATAATGAAGATACAAATCAAGCAAATCATAAATCAAAGCAAAATACTTAGAAAACTCATTCAGTGAATCGAAATCTGCTTTGGCCATTCTTTTCCCTGACTTTAAAGTATTGATGATTAAATCTATATATCCATCAACCTCGTGTAATCTACCTTCCACGCTTTCCATATTGAACTTCATATCTATATGAGCTGGGTTGTAGCTATCGTACACGTCAGGAATATTATCTCCATCAGAAGCAAATTGCGTATGCTCATACATATTCATAGCAATTTCATTCTCCGTGTAGAAATGAAGACTTTGAGAGTTGTGAGTTTGTGTTCCTAGCTTTAAGCCTAAAATATTAGACATAATCTCAGTAATAAAACTAAACTGAAACACATTAGTTGGTAACCCCCAATGTAAGTCATTACTCCTATTCGCTATGGTAGTATGAAACTTGCCATCCCTAACTTTAATCATTACAAGGTCATTACATGGTATATCCTTGCTTTTAGTGCCCAAGTCAAGTTCCGTATTCCATATTGACATTACAGCACGTCTATCATTTGGGTTTTCGCTTAGCATCTTCAATACTGTTAAAACTTGGTCTTCACCCTCCATCATCTGTTGAATATGGTGTCCTATATGTTCTGGTGCTCTTGCTTCTTCCTCAAAATTTAATTTACCTTGAACTCCATCAGATGGATGAACATATCCTAATCTTGAATCAACTCCATAATGGCGCAATCTAAAACCATATGGCGCATGAAAAACTTTACCATCATCTGAAAACTCTGACATCCTAGAATTAAACTTTTTTAGAAAGTCAACATCACGCTCACCTCTAAATATCCAAAGTGCTTCAGCCAATAAAAAGAAAATGTTGATATCTCTATTACTTGTGCCTACACATCTAGCATATGGATTTTTTAAAGTGGTCTTGAAATTTAGAACTTCTTTAGTTGGACCATATCTACTATCCTCACTTTGTCCGTTCTCAATGACGTACTTATTAATTGCTGGGTAAACTTTTGAAAAGATAGGTGCTTTGACACTATCATTTAAAATCTGATTTGAACTCATAATTATTTCTTTTCTTAATTAACGATGAAAAAAAAGGCATCCACTTGGGATGCCCTTTACTGCTATTAATAACCTCTCTTTTATTTTTTCGCAGATTTTGCTTTGGTTGCTTTCGCCTTATTCTCTTTCTTCAAGTCCTCTTCCATCTTGGCTCTGTTCTTGCCTAACTTTTCATCTTTCTTAGTCAGGTTGTGAATTACATTATCAAAGGCTTTCTTGTTAGTCTTTAGTGATGAAGCTAGTTCACTTATGCTCATTCCGATTATAAGGATGTTACCAGACCATGATTTTTTAGTCTCAATGTCCTCTCCAAATAATTCCTGAAGCACTTCTTCATCTTTTACTGAAGATAGGTAAACACGACCTACAACTTCACCCTCTTTATTCACCTTTGGAGAATCGAATGACAAGAATACTTTTTTGCTATTCTTACCAAGGTATTTTATAGACACACCTCCATTAGCAATAAAGTTATATTCAAAGTCAGCACCTAGAACTTTTTTGAGTTCATCGTATCTCGCAGCATCATCTTTATTCTCAAGTGGATTCAAACGCTTAGATGGTTTCTTAGTTCCTTTCGCTTTCTCTTTTTTCTCTGTAGCTTTCTTGGCTGTAGTTTCAGTTTTCTTCTGAACCTTATCATTTGCCTTTTCTTCTTTCTCAGCAGTATCTTCAAGGTCATCAACCTCGTCATCAACCTCGTCAGAGTCATCCTCTACTTCTTCAACTTCATCATCTACTTCTTCAACAGCAGCATCTAGTGCCTCATCTGTATCGTCATAGATAGCCTCAACCATATCGTACAACTCTTCATAAGTTTCTTCATCGACATCGTCAATTTCCTGTTTGTTTAAGTAAGCAATCATTTTCTTTCTTGCTTCTTCAACTGTTTTTACTCCCTTAATACTTACTCCATCAAGGTCTTTAATTTGCGCTGTAGTCAGCTTTTCCGTTTTTACTTTTTTTACTGTTGCCATTTTTTAAAATTTAATTTACAATTTAATTATTTTGTTTGTATAAAGATAAACTTTGTAAATTTAGTCAGCGTGAGATAACACTTTGTAAATTTCAGTTTCTTCCAATAACTCTGGAACTCTGTCTTTAATCTTAGCCAAGTTTCTTTTGATACTATTCTTAGCACTTTTCTTGCTCTTATTTATCTTGTTGATTTTCGATATTGGAAAACCTTTTAGATATAGCATAAAGAACTTTTTTTCATCCTCAGGAATATCCTGAAGGACATCGGTCATTCCGACCATGAGTTGTTTTTTCTTAAAGTCAACACTAACATTGAAATCTTCAGTACCATAGTCAAAATTAATATCAGACATGGATACTGTTTTTAGTTCCGCATTAATATCTCGTATGAAATCTTTCACCTTATTAATCATTACAGTCTTTAAATAAAACTTCAACGGCACAGGTTTCTCTCGCCCAGTCTTTTTATATTGCTTGTATTTTAATAGGTATGATTCTAGTGCCGTCCATAATCTGATTTTCAAATCTTGTTCAACATCTTCTTGCGAATATGATATGTGTCCGACATTGAATACTTTTTTAGCATACTGAACTGCTAGGTATTCGTTTTTAGTGTACAATCTTAAAATCTGCTTTTTTTCCATTTTTAAAGTATTTGAGGTTATTAATAAAAAATGCCTCATAGATATTGGATATCTTGAGGCTCACTGTTATTCCATTTTTAAATCTTTTTCCATTTTTAAACAATTTCGTTAAACGAAATTAGTTTAAATAAGTTTGTAATCAAAGCATTCCACTATGTATTTCAAATTATTTTTTAAAAATCTACAATATTCTGGATATGTCATCTAGCTTGACTTGAACCATCTCGCCAGTCATTAGTTGTATCACAGCTTTCTTTTCGTCCATATCATACTTCTTTAGCTTACAGCCTTCACCCATGTATGAAAAATCTGCTTCCAACTTATAATAAAAATACCAATCACGCTTTCCTAATCTTTTTGGATTGCCGAACTCATTGAAAAAGTTAGTCCTGAAATCAGCTAACTTGTGTTCAGAATCGAAAATGGATATCAAATTGTTCTTCTGTGATATGTCCTTGATTTTTTGTTCTTTGAACTCCATCACTTTTCTAAAATAATCTTTGTCTTTAGCAGATGGATATATCTTGCTTCTCAATTCAAAGTAAATGAACTCACTCTGTAATACATTAAAGTATTCTAAAATTGAGATGTCTCTGTCTTTCTCCCTATTCATTTCAATAACTTTACAACCTTTTTGTTAAACTCCATAGGTGTTTTAAGCCTATCGAATATTTCAAAAACTTCTTTTTTATCTGAGTCATTGATGTCTTTATTAAAAGTGAACCCTACTTTGACGTTGAAAAACTCATTCAACAAGATGCTATATTTTTTCATTTCTTTAATAGCATCATAATCATATATCAAAACAACATTCTCAACACCCTTTGACTGTAACTTTAATACCTGAAATTTACTTATTTTCTTACCAAATGTTGCTACACATTTAATTTCTTCATCTGAATCTAGTCCTAAATAGTTATCAACACTAATCTTATCAAACAAACCTTCAACTATTATTACAGTTTTTGTTTGGTTAGTTATTTCTTCATATCCGAATAGTAAATGACTGAAGTTCACGTTCCTAGCATTATTGTATCTCAGTTTTTTACTTCCCTTTGGAATGCTTTTAGTGTACCTTGATAAATAGCCTTTACACTCTCCATCCTCTTCAATTAGAAATATAACATAATTTTTTAATGATGGAACTAAATTTGTGTAACCAATCTTAAACTTATCAAAATTACCTTTGGTCATCTTTCTCTTTTTCAAGTATTTGTCCGAATTTACACGCTTGAATCCTATCGGTGGTTTGAACTTTTCGACTTCTAATGACGTAATTTCATTTTCATTTTCATTTTCAAGTTCAGACAATAATGTTACACGACCACGCTCAACACTTTTGAACTCACCAATTTTAAACAGCTGACCTAGATGGCTCAGTAATTTTATTATGTTACCCTCTTCACCGCACTTCTTACAATCCCACTGCTGTGAACTCCTATTTATATAAAAGTGTCTATCTTTAAAGCAATATGGACAACTAGCAATATAATGATTATGTGGGCCAATTATCGGCTTTTCAAGAATGGACTTTAATTCTATGTCGTCAATTTTACTATTCTTCATCTTCATCCTGATAGTCCAGAACCAACTTGATAGTTTTCTGGCGGTCATAAAATCTTGCTCTTCCAAAGTTGGTCACTATGCTTATAGTTCTTCCACCTCTATATTCTCTCATCTTATCCTCATATATTCTTAGTAATGGAGCAGGCTCACCTCTCTCATCCTTGTTATTCTCTTCATCGAATGTCTGATTGAAAGTAAAGTGATAATCAAATGGTCTGATTTTTCCTTTATCTTCAGACAAGAACTCTCTGGTCATAACAAAATTTGGGTCTTTCTTTAACTCACTTGGCAAATTAGATGCTTGTGTAGCAGTACAAGTCACCACGTCTTGCTCCATGGCAAGTTCTTTCATAAATCTACCTATTTTCTGTTGCCTAAATCTCTCTGAAGATGGGCCATATTGATTACCATCGCCAACTTCAAGTAGTTCTAAATAATCAATCACTACCAAATCGAAATCGCCATACAGCTTTTTCATATCAATAACGCTATTCCGAATATCATATATGGTAGCATTTCCGAACTTCTCAAAAGCCTCAACATATATCTCTCCACGAACTTTATTCAATACGCTTTTTAATTTTTTCAACCTACTTCTTTCAATAGTGGCATTTTTAACATCGTGATATAATGCTCCTGTCCAAGATGAATCTAGCCTATCCATTACTTGTCGTTTAGTTCCCTCAATCTGAAACAACGCCACTCTTCCACCTCTCCTTGCCGTTTGAACCGCATAGTGAATAAGTGCTTGAGACTTACCACGACCTGACTCAGCAGTGAATAATACACACTCACCTGTCTCTGGTCCACCTTTAGTGTGATTATCTAATTCGTCAATCATGAATGGAACTTTGTGTCTTCCTCTATCCTCCAAAGTTCTGATTGTATTCCTTTCTTCAAAGTCACCGAAAACCTTAGTGAATATTTTGTCTTTGATACTAAAATTAGCTAGTGACTCAGCACCCTTTATAAAAATATCATATGCTTCTTTTTGCTCACCTCTATTATAACGCTCACCAGCATCCTCAAATAACTCGACAAACTTACTTTCTTTTATGAAATCTTGAAACGCTTTTACCACTTGCTCTTTATCAGATGAACTATTCTTAACATCTGAGATGAACTCTCGCACTTTTTGTTCTTTACGACACTCAACCTGAATTAGTCCAAGACTTGGTATTTTCTCATTCAGCGTGTGTAGTTGTACGCATTTCTTCCAAAACTTCTTTTCGTGTTCTAAAACTAAAAATGAATATTTTAAATGTTCCCTTAAAAGTTCAAATACAGTTTCATCCTCAAAAGCGCAATGAAATAACTCCAACGTGAACTCACTTGATAATTTATCTTTTTCCTCCATAACCTCTTAACCTATAAACGCTGGGCAACTGTTCTTTTAACTGTATTTCGCACTTTTTCTTATACTTACAAGTTACACATTTCATAGACTTGTGATTGTACATCGTGGTATTTAAAGTACAGTTGATAAACCCCTTTGCGCTATTATAAAACATAGCTTTTTCAAACTCTTCAATTTCATTGACTTTCTTCATAGAATTACTCCACCCCTCATTTCTAACCCCATCAACTTGGAAATTAATCTTTCTTTTTAAATTCTTACGAACAAGATGGCTCGTTGCTTTCTTATATTTTTCTGACCTACTTGTCCACCTCTTCCAAGCCTTATTTCCAATTATCCATTCCAGCTGAATACTCGTGCCTTTTCCGTACTTACCATCATGCTCGAACCAGTAATTGAACTGAAATTCCATATATGACCTTAGATAGTCTTCACCTAGAATAGTTGAGTTGTTGAATTCCTTCACTTTTGAAATAAAACCTTTAGTCATAGTCAATCTAGTTTCAGTCATGTTCATCCTGAATGCTTCATTACCTGTGATTGCTTTATAGTGATATTTGAACTTATCAACTATCAGTCTGACTTCTTTATTTCTCATCGAACCATGATTTTATAGTATCTTGGATATCAGACATGTCTTCATCTTCATAGCATTCAATTCTTTCATCTCCTACTGTTTCTGAATACACCTCTAGTCTATTAAAACTATGGCCAGAAAAGTATTCTGGCTCAACATCCATAATATCAATAATCACGGCTTTGTCTTTATTTTCAACTGCTCCTAGAACTCTTCCAGCCTTTTGTATTACATTACTGCCTTCCAATCCTCCATCGGCCATTATTAGAACTTCAACTTCAGGCAACGTGATACCCTTTTTAAATATATTGCTGGCCAATAATACTTTCCCACGACCTCTCAAAAATCTCTCTTTTGCTTCATTTCTAGTTTTGGTGTCATCATCTCCAGAAATAAATTGCTTGTGACTTAGTTCTGAAATAAGGTATCCATGTTGCTTTGAATTAAATAGTACAAGTGTTTTCCACTTATTACTTTTACACATATTTATTAGGTCAAGCAATATTCTGTTTCTATCCTTATTTTCATGAATCAATTTTTTAAGATATTTTTGGTATTTTTCAGTTCCAACTAAATCTCTGTACTTGTGTACTCTGCTTGAATCATGTTGGTGGCTGATTAATATTACTTTATCAAGTGCTAAGTATCCTTCATCTTGAAGTCTGGTTTTATCTACGTCATAAGCAATTCCTCCAAAATGACCTTTCATTTTTAAATTAGCCACAACACTTCCTTTTTGTTTAAAAGGTGTAGCTGATAACCCTAACAGAAATTCCACGTTGGAACACTTTTTTATTAGTTTCATTCTGTTGTCTCCCAAATACTCTTGAACTTCATCGACTATCAAAAAGGTCAAACTTTTAAAATACTTTTCCAAAGTCTTTGCTTCAGGCTTTTTTCTATTAAATATTGAAGTCACTGTCTGAATCATAGCAATCGACACTTGCTTAATATTAACTCCAAAAGAATTTATTGTACCAATATCACTTTCTGGTACATTTAGGTATTTTGATAACTCTTCAACTGTTTGGTCAAACAAATCTGTCGTATCGACAAAAAAGCATATAGATGAATCTTCCACTTGGTCAATAACGTGCCGAATGATTTCACCAGACACAAAAGTTTTTCCTCCACGTGTAGGAATTACCATCAATCCGAAATTCTTTTTGAAAAACGCATCCACTCCTTCAGCTTGATGTGGGCGCAAACGTGAATCCAACGAATAGTTGTCAATTATGAATCTTCTAAAATCTTGCTCAACAACCTCGTATGATATTCCCATATCTGATAAGTGGAAAACTACTTCATCAAGTATTCCAATATCAATTTTGTTATCTTTAGTGTATAGCTTAAAATATCCATCCCAAAAGCCTTTCTTGTATTTATCAGAATATTGGGCACCATCTATCCAAATTCTTAGTTTGTCTTTTATTGCTTTTACTTCTTTTGGAATTTGCGAATAAAACTGATATTGTTTTGAATTCACCCTTGTTATTAAAATCATAAATGTACATCTTTAAAAATATTCAGAAACATAAGTCTCAAAATCACAACCCCCTTTCCCCCTTAATGAAAAAGGTCAATAATATATTCATCACATGAAGCTGATAGTGCTCACAAACCCCCTGAGAAAAGAACTCCTATCATTTAACTCAACTAACGTAACTCTGAAGTCAGTCAGCAGTTAGTTTATACTTGGTTATTTTATATTTTTAATGTAACCAATTAATCTTGGTTTTTACGATTGTACTTTTTTAGGTTTGGACTTCCTATTAAAATTAATCTATATCACAAGGACAAAGCAAAAAAGTGGATAAAAAAAGGATGCCCTAGCATTTAGGGCATCCAATCGAAAGTAAAACACAAACGGCATCAACTGTAGGAAAAAATCACTTCAAGGCACTCTTCAATATCATCCAAGTCCTCAAGTCTATTTTCATTAAATTCTTCTCCAAAAGCATTATCATACTTTTCTTCTATTAAAAAGCAATCAACCTTTTTATCTTTTTTTACTTTTCTAGTTATCCAAAGTCCAATAGCCTCATTTGGCTGAAGTTCTTCAATAAGCAATATTCCATTATCCTTAAAACCTGAAAAACTAACAGCGTCAGCAGTTACATCTCCTGGTGTTAAAATTTCTATTGGAGCATTTGTTTCAATCAATTCTTTTCTTCTAAAATATACCGAATCTTCAGAATGGTACTCAACTTTATATTCAGAGTGGTCTTCAAATGTTTCTACTATTCCAAAAACCACATCCATGATTTCCACTCCGTCAAGAACTATATTCATACCAAGTATATTCAAAACGTCACCTATGCTTCCAGCTGAGGTTATTTTTAAAACAGCATCCTCTCTACGACAAGTTGGGTCAAAGAATTCAGCGTGGAATGGATATTCATATCTGTTCCCTAGCCTTTCGATGTACTCATTATCTTTAGGTTCAACTGCTGCCCATTCAAAGTCAGTTTGGTTGTCATCTTCTCCAATCGTATTGTTATAAATTTGTTGAAGAATAACATTTTTAACTACTTGGTCACTGTTGTTCCTTAGAAATAACCCAAGAGTGGATTCAATTTTCTTTTCCTTTTCATAACAAGCAACGTCATCAAATAACGCATTAAGTCTTCCATTTGGTACTGGCGTAATTGATACAAACCCTCCTGTGGAGGCAGTTACATCTCTTTGTTCCGAATTTGGATGCTTAGCACCTGATAAAAGTAGTTCCATATTACAATTCTTTTGTAGCCACTACGATAATCAAATTCACTTTGCTGTTTAACGGCACTTGAATATTATTTATCCTAATGTCTTGTGTTAGGTTTTTTAAGTTACCTAAACTGAAATCACAAGTTGAAGCAAGAACTACGTCAGATTCATCTAAAACTACGTCAAATCTCACAGGCAATCTGTAAGGCTTTGTTTTAGTTGTTTCATAGCATATAACGTGTAGGCTTGATATTTCTTCACTACCTCTCACTATGTCTTGCTGTATGTTTACGTCAAAACTATTCCCATGCTTTAATTCCCATGAGTACTTATTTGCGTTTGTTATCTTGAAGTCTTTTGTAACCTCTCCGTGGTGGTTACTTTCCATATCACTAGAATCTCCATCATATGTCCATTCTACTTTTCCCCCATTATGAGATTCAAAATATTGACCTGATGGGTCATCTTGAAATGATATTGTATTTTGTATTTTTATAATCATTTCTAAACAAATTTTTGTATATATATAAATTGCAAGTAAGGTGGCACAATATCCACAGGTGATGGCGAACCTGTTCCCCCACCCGCATCTGTAGTTCCAGAAAAGTTGTGTTGGTGCCTACTTGTAGTTGAGTTATCAGGATGAGCATAAAATCTTGCGTCATCATCCTCCCCTTTATCGAATCCACCCCCACCAGCACCATTACCAGCCCACACAGCATGGCTATGTGCTCCGTCATTATTTGTTGTTCCAGAAAAGGTATGCGTATGGTTAGGTAAAGCACTTACTGGAATACTTACAGTATTTGAACCTCCAGAAGCACCTATCAACCCAGCTGAGTTAGTTCCTCTTGGAAATTGTCCTGCCATATTCAATGTTCCATTATTACCATTTAAAATTCTCCATCCATGATATCCGTGCTTTATTCCGTCACCTGACGTATTAAATACATTCTGTGAAACTCCTGGTCCAACTAATCTTACTGTGTGCATAGGACAAGTTTCAGTGTCCCATCTTACTATCCAACTTCCCAAGTCACTAAAAGTACACGTGATGAATAGTCCATATCGGTGTTGTTGACCTGGGTCTGACGATGTATTATTTCTAGCATAATAAACGTCATTTTCATTTAACTCCGCAAGTAAATCAAAATTGGTTGGGTCAATATAGTTCTCAACAATCCTTAATCTAAAAGTTGACAAATCAACCCATTGGTCAATATGTAAGGTGAAGCTGTTTCCCTCTCTGAATGGAAGGCCATCGTCATCCTCTGTTCTTAAATGTATGAACATATCGGCAGTTAAAGTTAGTCCACCTTGATAATGTTGATATTGCTTATCAACTCCGACTTGTAATTCAACTACTGGCACTGAATTATCTAGTGCTGTCGTATTGACTCCAAATAAATCTCCTGTGTCAACTGCTTCTTGAAAGTTTTGAAACGAATCAGGTGCCTCGCAAACTTTTATGAATCCTAAACTAGCATCCCCAGCGTATGGAACTTGCGTTCTATCAATAGGCAACTTTAAATTACCAAAGGCATCGTATGACTCTTCATCATAATGTCCAATAGGGTCATCTGGAAAAACTTGCCAATCTGTATAGTCTTTAAATGTCTTATACCTATACATCAAGTTGTATTTATAACAACCATCCATGGTAGGCAGTTCCATTCTGACTAATGGCGTATTTATCGAATAGTCAAATGTTCTTTCTATATTGGGCCAAGGAAACACTTCAGTTGTATCGGTGTCATTATCTTGGTCACCAACATCTATATTCGCCCCATCTCTTTGTGCTCTAATTTCTATTGACTCATATGGTGGAGCAATGAATAGCTGGTCAGCCATTCCGTAATCATCTGGGTCAAGTACATCTAGCGTCAGTACAATTTGAGTTCCAGTTTTTGTACTATCTATAATTGTTCTCCAACTTCCATCTTTAGAATATAATCGCCAGTCAGTGAAATCTCCTGAGTTGAAAAAGGATGTATCTTTAAAAGTACCTCCATTTCCAATCAATACTGATATCTTTTTTAAACTTGGGTCAATCGTATATGAAGCAAATCTCATCCCCCAAGCAACCATCACTAAATTATTTGCTCTTGGTGAATTAGGTTGTTCCCACTGAACTCCTTCAACTCCTATTAAGTTATTGTTGAAATTTCTATTTACATCATGTACGTGCCATTCTCCCCAAGGTTTCCACCAATCAAGTCTTTTGTCTTCAATTATGATAGTAGTTCCATTACTTTTTACCCTAGACAAGTAAAATTCCTCTCCAGCAATAAAAGCTGGTGGTGTGTTTAAGATAGTTTCTGTGACTAATTCATATTCAAAATAATCGTATTGAAATATTTGCTCATCAGCAGTAGGTACAGGATAACCAGGTGTGAAAGTTCCGACAATTGAATAAGTCATATCACTCTCAGCAATAAAATCACCTTGAATTATACAACTGTTGTCGCTAATGATATCAACTACCTCGTAATCATCAGCATTACCATTCACACTATTTGTGAACCTTATCTTGGATGGAAAATTCGGCTGACCTCTAAGGACATTCAAAAATTCTGTTCCAACTCCAGTCACGTTTCCAAAAGTATCTACGGACACAGTTCCAATCTCAGTAGTTTTATATTTGTGCTTTACTTTTATCCAATACCATAAAGAATCAGGTGAAATAGGAACATCAACTATTGCGTCATTCACTACAAACCGACCTAGTTGGTCAATAATCATACCTGTGTTTATGATAACTTTATCATAACAACTCACTCCAAATTTAGATACATAAAAAGCATCTTGTGTTAAAATAGTGCCTAATTCAGGCAAGTCTAAATCTTTAACAATTCCATACTCTTTGCTGTTCGCAAGAACGTGTCTTCTGTATCCCCATTCATCTAAGAATTGGTCATTCCTTTTTTGTTCTGCAACTTCCAGAAATAAATTTGAGTTTACTTTTAAATAACCACTCATGTTTTACAATTTTCTTTTATCTTGTTAAAGTAATAACTGTTTATCATCTACTTTACGTGTAAGGTTGATTGGAATCAACTTCTGCTCGTATGGAAGTAAATTATCTTGAATCCTATTCCTCACCTGATCATCTGTAAATTTGTCACTATTGTTTCGATGCCAGTTCATTACTATTGAATCACCTTGAATAAATTGAGGATTTTTAACACCTGGCTTATGTCCCAATATCGTTTTTCCTTTTATTAATGGCCTCATTTTAAAATCATGTATATGATAATCGCCAGAACCTGATATCTGTATAAATGGCTTTACCATATCGACATCTTCATTAGCATTGAAGTACAAATTTCTTCCAATTACATTACTTCTTGAATACTTACCTGTGAATGTAGATGATCCAGCAGCATATATAATGCCTCGCACACTATACCATTGGTCTTCAATCTTGGTAACATCAGTGAAACTATCTACAAAGAAATAATTTGCAGTCACACCAACTTGAATATCGTTAAATGATAAAGGCTTGTATGAACCATTTCGATTGTACCCATGTACACCAAAATAAACGAACGCATTTGCTCCAGGCTTTCTTTTTATATTGAAAGTTATTTCATAATCCAACTCCTTGTCGACAATTATTAAATCTTCCCAATTAACTAAGGGTGGTGGTGTCCATAAATCATATCCAAAACCTACACTAGCTGGCAATCCAATTCCTGATAACTTAGCAACATTAAGTCCTGAGTCATTGACTATACTAACACTTCCACTATTCTGTATATCATATAAAGTCAAATCTACAAAGTCAGCTGTATTTTCTTCAGTTTTATTTATTTGTTCTGATTTGTAGTTCCCATTATAGAATGGTGATGATTTTCCTAAACACCATCCGTGATTTTCTTTTTCAACAACGTCAAGCAAAAACTCATCATATCTATTTCGATTAATAAGCCTCAACCATTCACCATCTATTTTAGTAACTGACCCATCCATTAATTCAGTTCCTAGTTTTTGATATGTCAGTTTAGTTCCCCTTTTACGAATCTCATCATAAAAGTTGTTAGCCAAAAACTGCATTTCTGAAAACAGTATTTCTTCTGACTCAAAGAATAAACCACGTTGCGTCAGGTGCTCGCCCAAATACTTTCTTTTATATAGTATCGAATCGAATTCATTAGTGAAGGCACTTACATAAGCTAAAAAGCAACATACTGCCGACCAAAACGAAACAAAGTCAGTATCGTCAATGCCTGGTCCACGCTCAATAAATTCAGGTAAAATTCCTGATTGGTATATCTTTCTTAGCAGATTATTACAAATTTGAGCAGTCAACATATCATTAACAGCCAAATCTTCAAATAAACTTTCTAAGGTTGTGATTCCACTATAAATTTGAATTATGATATTACCTTGTAGTTCAAGTCCTCCAAACTCTAAAATTCCTGTGGTATCCGTTCCAACTCTTTCATATCTAAATTCAAGAAATAAAAGGGTGGTCACTGTTCCAGTGATTGCGGCAAGGTTGGCATTCGTTAATGGCTCCCAAGTTGAATAATTCGTTCCATCTAGTGAATATCTGAATGTCTTACTGAAGTATCTAGTTGGTGTTTCACCTACCAAGGTGTCAGTGTAGCTTGAAACATTTACAGTTCCAGCTAGTGCTCCTTGAGAATAAATGAATAACACATCTCCAATTTCTGATAGAGTATTTCCAATTATCATGATTCAAAATTAAATATCAGTTCAGCCATAGCATTTATTTCGTAATTGTCTGACTCGCTTTTTATATCACTCAGATATATAGTTCCATCAACATCAACTTCATAAATCGGCTTTATTTCCTGATTGATTAATAACTCGCATTCAATGCCCTCGACAGAATTTTTTACTTTTCTCTCTTCCATTATTTCAATGGCACTTGTTCTTGGGTCTTTTAAAGGAACAGGCTCAAGTCCTATATTTACTGATTGGTCGTCATAACTGATGTCAATTTTTAAATCTCCATTAGTTTGACCCAAACTTGTAAATCCATTGACCGCACTATTCCCTCTTGTGTTTAAATCTCTTTCCATATTATAATGATTTTAATACAGTTGCTTGATAAGCAAAATCTCCATCGCTTGGATAATAAAATGGGTTCAAAGTACCAGATACATTTTCTAGCATTACACCTTGTACATTCATCATAATGAACCCTCTGAATCTAGGCAACTGACCTCTAGGTATATTGAATTGCGTATTTGGATAAAAGTAATTATCAATGACACGCTTAACCCCTCTGACTGCTTTAATAGCATTCACTAAGTCAATCCATTGAATGATTCCACCCTCTTCCCAGAATCTGTGGTCAATCAATTTACTTAAATTTTTTTGTGCTTCTTTTCTAATCGTATCAGTAGAAAAGGATGGCTCAAGGTCAACACGACAACTAATATCAATTGGGTAGTAAACTACATTCACAAATTTGATTCCATAGTTTTGAAGTCCATTAGGCTTGAACTCATTCATATTCAAAAATTGCTCTGCCTTTAATCTGAAATCTGTAAGTTGAGCTGGACTGAAATCAGCACCATTAACGCTACCAACTCCAATATTAAGTTCTCCTTGATTATCAAGTCCGTGATTATAAACTCTAAGCACATTTGGATTAAACTTCCTCAATACTTGCTCTAAATACTGTATTGTCCCACGTGCTAACACATTTATTTCTTCCTTTATTCTTTCCCTAAACATATCGTCATCCTCAGCTTGTCTGCCACCTGTTGCTCCGTATTCATTAATACAATAAGCATGACCAGTTGGTGCTGGAGTGACGCTTGTGATACTTAATGGGTCAACATTAGTTTCTTCTCCAAATGCTAAACTTTCTACTTTCACATATGTAAACCCCTCTACTGGTATGGTGGTTAGAACTTGAGTTGCGAAATCTTGTCCTTGTCCTTTAAAGACATGTGTTCCTGGTATATAAGTTGTTCCAGGTGTTCCTACCACTCTAACAAAAGTTGAGCTAGCAATCGCACCGAATCTTCCAGCCACCCCTCGTAATTCAGCAATGGTATCTAAATATGAGCCATAGGCTGAATCTGGAAATAGGTGTGATTCTATTACAGATACATCTTTTAATATCTTTTGAGACAGTTTTGCTGCTCCAAAAGCAATTCCATTTAAAACTGAACCCTCAGACACTTTAGTGACTTGGTCAGTTTGGTTGAGCAATGTTTCTACAAATATTTGCTTTAATTCTTCTACAGGTGTTATTTTTGTAATCATATCGTTACGCTATTTACAATGACTTCATCTCGTTTAGTTCCAACTTCAAATTTTATGAATATGTCGCCTTCAATGTAGTCTATTTTTAAAACTTTAAAATCTTTGAATAAGTCATCTGACTTAAAATTACTTTCCAACTCTTTTTTTATAAGTGGAAAATTCATTTGAGATATATTCACCCCTTTCCAAAATTGAGCATTAAGCCCCATACTTGGAAATTCAGGAATATCTCTTTTTGCTACTTTTGAAAGTATATCCACTGTTTGATATGCTGTATCTTTGTACCCTAGAACTTGAAGGTCATCATCTTCAAATTTCATTAGGGTTGGAATATCTTTGCCATAAACTCTATCACCAATTGTGTAGTCTATCATAGATGTTACCAAACTAGCTTGAAATCCATTATCAAGTAACTCCAGCTCAGTTCCTCCAGATATGTCCCAATCCACTTCTCTAAGGTCATTCATTTTTGCTATGCTTGTCCAACCACTATTATTAAATGTATCATTTTTCCCCAAAACATCTCTTGCTACATCTTCTAGTGTTTGTTGGCTAGATGTAGTGTAGTTAAAAACATAGCCTGCAGATATTTTCCCTTTTATATATGATGACCTTAAATACTTAGGAATATTCTGAGAATACTTCAAGTGAGTTTTAATGTCTTCAGCAATATCTAGTAAAGCCCAATAATCACAAGTTGACATCGTTCTTTTGTAATCTCTAAATATTCCAGTCAATACTAAACTCTTTTCATAAAGAGCATTCAAATTATTGATACGTTGTTTATCTATATACTTGGTGGTGCCTAAATAAAATGAAACTATTTGAGGCATTTCAAATCTAAAAAAGTCAGACACTTCAGTGGCAAACTCATTAAAATCAAAATTTGTTAAGTCCTTAAAATTATCAAGTGTTTTATCTCCTATCATTATCCTCCAATTATTCCGTTCTTACGTGTTACGCCACCAACAGTCAAATTACTAAATGTTTGGTTCAGACTTTTTTGTACAGCAGCCATTGCTACTAAATTGCCAATTTTACTCTTTCCACTGTACGTGTCAGGCACTGGCGCAATAGCCTTCATTTCAATATTCCAATTCCACATAGCATTATTTTCCATACTCATGTTCTTACTAAATGACATTACTTCCACCCAATATGATTCATTAGCTTGAAGGTTGTAAAAGTACAATCGCATTGGAAAACCAGCTTCACAAAAATCTGTGCTTCTAGCAACTATTTTTTCAAGTAATTTTAACGCTCCAAAACCTGTTTTTACATTAGCATCAAAAGTATCTTTTTTGTAAAAGTTTTGTCTGTCTTTTTTCTTCACTTTAGTCTGCGTTGGATTATTGTCTCTGCTGACTAGCAACCTAAATTTTCTTCCAAAAGTTCCACTAATGCTTATTGTCTTGCCTACATAAGATGGACTGAAAGTTTCTACATATCCTGATTCAGTCTTTTTAATACTTACGTGAGCATTTCTAGCAACTTGTATTGATGTTGGACTGACTGGAAAATTAAATATCTGTTCGATGTCGCCACTATAATCTACTAATTGAAATATACAGGCATAGTATTCAAAATCATTTGGAGCCAAAGCATGTAATGCTGCTCTCCCAGCATTTGCTAAAATTCCTTGCGCTTTACTTCTTATTAGTTCCTTTGACATATTAATTCCATGTTATAGTTACACCACTTGTATTGTTAATAGCTGTTCCAGTCTTAAACCATATGTGAATAGTGCTTGATAAAAGTTCTGCGATTGTGGCAGAATCTGCTCCAGCAAAGCCAGCAGCAAGTATCGGTGCTATCACAGGTGGCGTTGGAGGTGGTACTCCTGTGAACGTTGGAGCCATTCCTACAGCTAGTGCTGTGGCATATGCTACCAAGGCATTCACAAAGGCTTGAACTCCTAATGTTGGGACAGTTAGCAATTGACCTTTTGCTGCTAATTTAGCTGTACTTGAACTTACAGAAACAGGTAAAACCAATTTGGCATACTTATCTATTGCCTCACTCCATCTCTCTGCGGCATCTGGTACAGTGGGTGGGAATTCAACAAACCCTGAATACTGAGTATCTATTATTTCTTGAATTCCTATTTTTAGTACACTTTTAACTAACGGCATATCAATCTGTATTTGTTAGTTCAGATAAAATGGTATCCAGCTGACTCTTTATTTGAATAAATGTAGCTGAGTTAATTGGCGTACCACTTGGTCCAAATGCTGTTGGAACAGTCAGTTGAGTTATTCCGTCAATAATTTCTTCAATTTTTCCTACTAAGGTTTCACCCTTAACCATTGGCTCAGCACTATCTTCTTCTCCAAAAACTATTTTGCTTGAATCTTCGGCTTTTATCTGAATCCTATTCTCATTGATGTAAACTTTATTTCCCCATTCATCTTCATAAATGAATCTTTCAGTTTCTTCTTCTTCATTTGAATTCATTTTTATCCTAGCCTTTGAAACTCCATCTATTCCATTGACTCCTAATTCAAATGTTTTGTCGCTCATTTGGACAACCTTATTACTCGCCCTCATAAGATAATCACCATCACTCTCTACGATAAATTGACCGTCAGATTGAGTTCCCGCAATCCTGAAATGTATCCTTGGTATCTTTTCTTGATTTTTCCCTAGAACTGTTATAGTCAATATTCCATTCTCTGGATTCATGTCTATATCAACCATGTCTCCAAGATTGCTCACTCTGGTAGTTCTTTTTTGGTTTTCGCTTAATGGATGAAAATCATCTTCGTGTTTTAAAGTTGCGATGATTATTGGCTCATTATGTTTAGGCAAATTAATCCAAACTATGGGACTTCCTAACTTTCCCACTACAGATGGTATTTTTATTCTCTGTAATACCTCTCTGTCTATTAGACAGTTGTGAAAGTGAGGGTGGTCCATACCTCCAGAAATTGAAACCCTACCTGTTCTGTAAACATCTTCTATATAATCATTGGGGTCAACACCAGCTGGAATTATTATGTGTCCTACACCACAAGCTAAATTTCCTGTTGGAATTCCTTTTGTTCCAATTATTTCGTTTGGGTCAGGTGATGTATCAAAATCATTACCTCTTATCCATTGTTTTTTCCAATCAAACATTATTCGTCCATTTTATATCTACAGAAACTGAATTGTTTCCTTTTTAGAAAGAATTTAAACACTGGGTCATTTACTTTCCAATTCACTCCTTTTACTGGTTCTTCAACTTCTTTATCTCTCAACCATTCATCCATTATAAAAAAGGCAATTCGTTGTTTCGCTTTTCTTTTAAATTCTCTTTTGGTAGTGTCTCCAAATGCTTTCTTTTCTTCTTTTGAATATGACTTAACCTTTTTAGGCACTAGTGATATTTTATTCTCCAAAGCACTTTTGCTTTCCGATGGGTGTTTCTCCATATAAGCATCCACTATGGCATTCTTTAAGGTCTTTGCTCTATTCTTAGGCAAAGTTGAGTTATTACCACCCTTATCAGAATCTATATATCCAACACATCTAAATGTAGGACACTCTGGATACTTTTCAATCATTGCTACTGCGTATTCAATATTTGCTTTATTTTCAGCAACTAATTCTTTTCTCAATTCTGGAAATTCTTTAATTTGAGTTTCCATTTTCTTATCCACTGTATCAGTAGCTGGTGGCCACTTTTCGTTCAAATCAATTAAATAATTTCTATTGTTGTCAAAGTACACCTCAGTTTGGTCACCCTTTATCTTTTCCTTTTCGATTTTTATTTTTGGTGGTGGGTCATCAAAAAGAATTAAATTCCAATAATTATTTTCTTCAGTAGTTTTTGGAGCCTGACTGTGAGCCTTTTCTACTCCTCTTGAAACTTGTATAGTTGTGACCCACTCAGCACTTCCATCGATGTATGTGAATCTGTGTTGTACTCCGTCAACGTAAAATTCTTCATTAGTTGGCCAATAATGAATCTTATAACCCCTCTTCACAGGTCGCATCCCTTTTATTGTTATTGTTCCCTCTCTAGTAAATGGAAGATACATATTTGACTCAACCATATATCTTAAATCTTCCAGAGCCTTATCAAACATCTTCTTTCCACTACTTTGTTTCAAGAATGTAAGATAATTACTGACTTGTGAATTAGGTTTTGAACCAAACACTTGAGCATACTCTTCAAAGAAAACTGCAGTCACATGAGCAAATATTTGACTTTCATCCGAAATAAATGAACCCTTTGGTATTATTTGATACCAACTATAAATTGGACCATTGTACCATTTAAGGTCATCAGCTATTACATCAGTTGAAGAAATTGTACCTTGGTCCATGAGTAATGACCACCCATTATAATCAAATGGTGCTCTTCTGGCATTAAAATAAAATTGGTCTCCAATAGTATCTCCCCAAAACTGCATCCATGGGTCTTGTGCAACTTTCTTTATATAGTTTATCAAACTTCCTTGACTATTGGCAATAGAACTATCTGCTACTGTTTGAGCAAGTGACCATCTGTCTGCCCTCATTTTTATTATTTGCCAAATTCCTTGAGCTGGTATCTTTTCTACATTTTTTATTGTTGGTGTAGGTTTCTTCAACACCTTGTCAGATTCAGTGTCTGTATAAATTGTAGTGTCTATTCCTAAATCTGTACTCCAATCATACGCAACAACTAAATTCTTAGGAATGGTGACTTCAGAATCGTCAGCAAGCACATATCCATTTTCATCTATCTTTCCAGCCTTTGCTAGTTTCCTTAGTTCTGTGAATCCAAGTCCAAATGAATAATCAAAGTGATGTTGTTCATTTCCTACTTTAAAATTACCACCCCATCTTAAACCAAATTGCTTTCCTATCGCAGCAACCTTTTTTAACATTGACTTATTCCTAGTGAAACTTTTACCATTCCAAACATAGGTGTCCATTGCTAAGCCTAGCTCATGAGAACTATATCCAGGTGGTGACGCATATATTTTACTACGTCCAGCCAAGTAATCATTTCTTAATTCTGATTGGTGACTTCTTGAACGATAGCCTGAGTAAAATTTTAACTCCAACCCCTGGTTTCTACATGCTGTTTCCCAAGACAAAAAAAGTTGTCTCACTTTAGGATGTAACCCTTCACGTTGTCTTCCGTTGACAAAGCCACCCTTTATAAATTTTAAATTGTTATCTAGTGTGCTCATTATTCGCCCTCTTCTTCATTATCTGAACCTACTCCATCCTTGTTATGAATTGGTTCGTCTATTTCTACTTGAAATTGCGTTCTTCTGTCTCCATATGAATCGAAAACCTTAGATGGCATAACCTCTATGTTACACAATCTACTCATTAACAAGTTCATTACATATCCTACATTTCTAGCATCTGTATTATACAATGTTTCAATTAATCCACTTGTTATTAATCGGTTGACTCCAAGACTTCCTAATGCTTCAACTTTATTTAAAGTATTGACTTCATCACCTTGCCTTGGTATATCTACATTGTTGAATGCCGACTCATCATTGTCTGGATTGGAGTAACTTTTTTGAAAAAAGTATGTCCCATCTTCAACCAACAGTTTCATACAATCTCTACCTGATACTTGTATAGTCACATCAGATGATTCAGCATTAAAACTTATTGTGTTCGTGTCAACCATTCCAATCATTAAATTAGGTTTCCACTGTAGTTCTTCAACTGAGTGAAAAAAGTCATCTATGGCTGGTCTTGGTTGCCAAGAACCTTCATCAAATATATCCCTTCTTTCATCCATCCCTATAAAAATGACATCATTTTCCGCAACTAGATTTTTAAAAAAGAACTCAGACCTTTTTCCAAGAAAAGTTATTTGGTCATTAGCAGTACTATATTCATCATGCAAACTTACACTTCCATCGTATTGATTTGCTTGTGCTCTTTTTCCATACGTTTTATCTTGATTCTCATTTTGTTGTGCATTAACTTCTTCAGCCCACTTTATTCTTTCTGTTTCATTCAAATCTCTAGTGGTCTGTGTTTTAAAAGCATAATTTTTTATTTTCTTTTCAAAGTAAGCATGATAATGAGCATTACTTACAAACCAACTTCCTGAACCTGTTCCATATCCATCTTCACCTATCTCGCATGCTATATCTCCAATCACAGGTGCCAAGGTCAAATTAAATTGCCCCCCAGCTTCAGTTTGATTGAGACTCATCTGTTGTATAAATGGAGTCAAATCGAATACTGATGTTGGATTGAATCCTTTGTCACCCATTAAAGACTTACACCAAATCCAAACTACAAGTTTTGGTGCTTCCTTTTGGGTCATATTATATTGGTCATTGTCTCCACCTGTTGAACCTTGCTTCACCCATCGTTCCGCAGTTTTGCGTTGTAAACTTCCGTCAGTATCTGTATAAGTGCCAAGAATATCCCAGAAACTGAATTCACTTCTGCTTCCTAATGTAGCTGAAAACGCAAAGTTCTCGTCAGGAATGTTATCTGGTTCTTTCTGGTTCTTTAGTCTGAAATTATTTACTCTGTCGATTGGAGCAACTACATTGGTTTGATTCACCAATATATCTCGTTGCAGGTTTGACGACTCAACGTGAACTATCAAAGGCCAAGGACATGGATAAACTTGGTTTATATCATCAGCATCCTTATCACCTGGCTCACCATCCTTATCTATGAAGCCTGCCCTGAATTTTGTCTTATCATCATAAGCCTCAAATATAAGTTGTCGATTGCTTATGCCCTCATCATTCTCTACATCTAGCCATTCATTGACATCTTGGTTTATCTTGAAGAACTCTAAGACTTGACCAATGTTAGATGTCCATCCAGTTTCTCCATTATATGTTAGTTGTATAAATTTACTCATCAGTTACCATTTTTTCTAACTCCTTTCGTCACAGGTGCGACAGGCATCGCACCGAAATCATTAGTTACATCAACCTTTACTGTATTTCCTGTGAAGAAATTTTCCATTGTCGTTCCTATTCCTGAAACTACTGCTTGTAAACCTGCCACTCCTTCACTAACTCCACCCATCATTACATCTGATTCAGCAGCAGCAAATGATTTGTTCAAACTTCCTTTCCTTGACTTATTAATTCCTTTGGCTCCAGACATCAACGCTGAAAAATCTCCTTGTCCTGACATAGCCTTTTCATATATTTCCATATCAGCTTCAGATTGAGGATTGAAGAATGAATAAAGTAAATCATCTTGAGCCATTTGATTACCACCTGTGTAATCTCCAGCCATCTTCATAAATGAATTTATGTAATCTGGGTCATCTGAATTGAACCTTACGAATCTACGCAACTCAGCTGGATTATATGCTAACTCAGGATGAGCACGTTTTGCTGCCTCATACTTCATTAATTGCATATTGTCTCCACCTCCTTCACCTAGACCTTGAATTGTCTGTGATAAGAAATCTCCAGCCTTATCTCCCTTTTGAGAAAGTCCAATTGATTCAAATGCTGCCATCATTCTTAATGAAGCATCCACGTCAACTAAATCACGTTTGCTTCTTTGAATATTCATTAAGGTTTGAGTGGTTTGCATTTTCTCACCTAGTGTAGCCAAGTCACCCTCTTTCAGTGAACTTTCGTTTATAGATGTTAGGACATTTAACATGTCCAATGCTATATCGGTTGCCTCATTTGAATTGCCAGCCTTGGTGAATCTTTCAAATTGGTCGAATCCACTTACATCAGCACCATATGCTCTTTTGAATTCTAAATCTTCTTTTGTTCTATCTAATATGTTTGGTCCAGCAATTCCTGTGCTCCTAGCTTTTGTTGCTGCTGCCTTTAGGAATTCATCTGGCCCCATACCAAGTGATGTTCCCATTCCTGTTCCACTAGTGGCTTGGTCAATCAAACTGAATCCTTGAACTGAACCTTGGTAACCTGAACCCCTCATGGCTCCAATTTCAGAACCAGCTTCAAATGTTTTACTAGACTGACTAAGTGCCGCATAAGCAATCGCAATAAGTCCAGCAGCAGCAGCTGCTTTTTTTCCACTTCCACCTGCCATTTGAACCGCAGTTGAGCCTGACTGTGCCATCGCACCCCCTAAATTACCGCCAGCCAATGCTCCACCTACTCCTAACGCACCAGCACCAGCAGCACCTAGTGGACCACCAGATGGACTCTTTCCATCGTTGACGTTATCCATCTCACGCATCCTAGCTTTATTTGCTTCTATTTTTGCGTTGATGTCGGCAACCTCATCTTCAGAACCAGCTGTAAGTTTTTGTTTCTGAAGGTCTTTATTTTCGGACACTAATGCGCCATACATTCCCCCTTTACCACCTTCTTCAAATTCCTTTTTATCTCTTTGGGCTTTCTCTCTCGTCAATTTACGCTTATCAACCATCTCACGGACAATCAAACGTAAATGTCTGTTCATTTCCTTTTCAGCAGCAAGTATTTCTTTTTTCTCTGCTGCTCCCAAATCTTGTTGAGAGCCTGAAAACATTTCTTTTTGCTTATCAAACTGTTGCTGATTAATCTCTCCACTAGCAAATTTCTTTTCTTGTTCTCTGAAATCAGAAATATTTGCTTGTCTTGCTTCATTATACTCAGACCTGATTTGACTAGTTTGTTGTCCTAGTGCGCCTTGTGCTTCACGCTCAACAGTTCGTTTTTGGGCAGTTGGTGTCTTTTCTGAAAGGTTGTTTAACTCAGATACATCTCTTCCAAGTGCTTTTACTTTTTCACGCAGTCCATCTAATTGGCCACCCAATCCGTCATCCCTACCTCGTATATTAACATTAACATCAGCCATTTGAATCTTTTTTTGGTTCTTCCTTTACTGTATTATATCTGCTAAGGTCAATGCTGTCGAAATCAACATCAATCTCTTTTTGCGATAATTTATTTTTTGAACCTGAAACGTCAGTTACATCTCTGTCTTTTTCAGCTGGGTCTTCATCTTCATCATCTGAATACCACTTCTTCATTGCCTCAGCTTCATACCATTCGTAATACATTTGAATGAAATTAGCTTGACGATGTTCTTCGCTACCAAAAGAAATATTGTATTTCTTGCGCCACCAAAAGTCTATGGGCCACTTTTGATTCCAATTAAATATGAAATTGTGAACCTCTCTTTTGAGCTTATTTTTCTTCCTTTTCGCCATCCTCTTCAATTTCTGATAAATCGAAATTATAAAGGTCATCAACGATAGGCTTGTACCATTTCAGGAAATTATTTTTGAAGTCATTTATGACTTGCTTTGCCACGAATGGGTCTAACTCTCTCCAATTCTTAACCTTTAGGTCATGCTTTAATTCTGGGACTAGCACACTTAAATACGCTATGGCGTCAGCTAGGTCTAACGCATACATTTGCGTTCTTAAACCACCTAATGCCATGTCCACGTATCTTCCACCTGTGAAGGCTATCTTGAATGATTCGATGTCTTGGAGTTGTCCTACATTTGGAAACTGTACATCGTACTCATTTCCACAAATTTCTACAATTGTTCTTTTTACCATTTTAAATTCAATTTACTATTTATAAAAAGAATGGTGAACTTTTTAGCCCACCATTCTCATCTTTTACTATTATGAAAAATCAGACTTATATAATCTCATCAATACCGCAACCAGCAGCAACTCTTCCAATTTGGAACTTAAATTCTCTAACCTCAATGCCGTCACTAAACTCTACATTTGGAAACGAACAAAGAAGACAGATTGTAACTGCTCCAACTGGATAGTTCTTTGAATCATCTCTTTCAACGAATACATTTGCTTGGTTATTAATTAATGAGTCCACTGCTAAAAGTCCGTGGTCAGTTTCTGGTATCAAAGCATACTTCGATTGAATCACGTTGTTTACGTGTAATAGTGCTTTAATATTTGTACAAACTGTTAAGTCTGTTGCTACTCCACCTTCAATCACCTGGACTGAAAGTTTCTTGTCTTCTCCTTGTTTGAATGTTGTTGCCATTTTTTCTCTTATTAAATATTATTTAAACCTTAACCATTTTTAAACTGGGAATAATACAGGTGTGATATATTCAAAATCAACATCACGTCCAGATATTTGTCCTTCAGAAATATCAAAACCCTCCTTAGTTGAGAATGCCCCTTTGATTGAAGCAAACACTTCCAAAAGTGGATAAATTATTCCTGTCGCTGGGTCTTGGTAATCTTTTACTTTCTTCATGATGTCAATATTGATTCCATCCTCTTGTAGAATCACAGTATCTACAAATTCTTGTAGAGTATTAACATTTCTCAACAACGCTGTCTTAATCAATTCATCTTGATTGTTAAACGTGATTGAGTAGAATCCAGCATTCAAAGTTCCACTCCATTCTAATGCTGGAAGCTCACTTGGTGCTAGTTCTCCAATTCCTTGAACACGTCCACGTCTTATATTTTCCGTGACTCTTATGTTCTTCATTTTACCTACTGCGATACCATTTACTTTGATAATCGCTAGAGGTGCTGTCATTACTTTTTCTGCCATTTTCCTTTACTTTTAATATTGTTAAGCACTTAAATTAGCGTCAAGCATAAACCCTGTAACAAATATCTTGTTTATTGGTCCATTAGGAACATATCCATACTTGACGTCATAATAGTCTTGAATCAGTCTCACAGTTACGTTCTTGAAATTAATAATCAAGTTGTCCGTTGAATCTGTTGCTGTCCTAGAAATCAAATAACTTTCAACAAATGACTTTACGTCAGCTGGTGTAATAGTTCCGATGTTGTTGCCAATAAATAAAGGTCTCATGTTTAAAATAAGTTCTTTATTAAGTTGAGCAGCAATTCGCATAACAGAAATTTCAAATGAAGTTCCATCTGGATTAATCAATTGTGTATTTCGTTGTAGTGAGTTGATTCCTTGATTCACTACGTTTCCAATTCCAGGAACAAAACGATTATGAAGAACTCCACCCTGAAGTGCTTTCTCTCTTTCTTTTTGTCCTAATGGATGAATAAAGTCTGTCCAAATTAAATTCTTAAAAGTAATCGGTGTCTGAGGTTCAAGTCCACCTAAACGACCAACAACGTTGGCAGCATGGTATATCGCATCTAACTTCTCAAGTCCTACTCCGTTTCCAATTATAGGTCTTTTAACTCCACTATGTACCACTGTAACATCAGATGAGTCATAATACTTAGCAACATCAATCGAACTATCAGGTGAACCTTCAAATTTGGTAATGTCTTTTCCTCCACCTACAATCATAAACTTGTCCATTTCAGCATCATTCTGAATATGGTTCCAAATTTTAGTATTTTGAGTTCCAGCAGCATCAGCACCCCATCTATCGGCTAAAAAGAATGTATTATCTAATTCCTTTATTGCTTCTAGTGTAGCATCTAAATCATCAGCAGCATAATCTGTCGCCCCATTCTGAGCAAGGTTTGGGCTTGAGTAGTTTGTTAAATCTACAGAATCTACAGCACCAGTACCATTAATTTGCCATGAGTCAGAATCTAGTTCAAACCTCGCTGAAAAAGCAAAGTCAGTTTTACACCACTGAATCAATTCGTCAATATTGTCAAATTCTAACGATGTAGCAATCAAGTTTGGAGCAGATTGACTAGTGGTCAATCCTGATATTTCGTTTCCAGCCATCGAAAGTCCTCTATATGTACCCTCGTAAAATTCAATCATGAATTTCGTTGGATCATTTTCTCCTTGTAGCATTCTTGCGCCATATCCTGTAGCTAGTTGAACTCCATCAACACCTCCTGAAAAACCAGTGATAGTTGAAGTCACAGTTCCAGTCAAAGCTGTAGTCAATACAAATGAGTTACCACCTGAACCTACACCTGGCGTTGATACAACAATTACTTCTCCACCTTGTTCGTATGCCGTGAATCCTGAACCAGCAGAATTTATATCAGCAATAATTGCTGCTCTTAAATCAGCAGCTGAGGCTGTCGTTGTCGTAAACACACCTGATAATATACTTGTACCACCTACTAATACATCAACAGTATCTCCAATTGTAATCGGTGCTAAGAAATCAATCTTACCCTTTGCTACTGTTTCGTCAAGTAAACCATTAGAGCCTGCGCCCTCATTTTTGGTTAGTATCTTTACATAACCTCCATTACCACCTCCACCTAAATAGGTGAACTCAATCTCAGCTGGTGTAGTTTCACAAGCACGTACAATATGTACAGTCTCTGGTCCACTAGCACCTGAGGCTGGTGTAAATATATACTGAGCTAAATCGTATAACAACCCTCCACGTACAAATTCTTGGAAATCGTTGACATCTTGGAACGAATAAACCGAACCAAGCCCATCAGCAAGTTGTCCTTTAATACCTGAGCCACCGCCATAGCCTTCACCTGACCCTGTGTCAATTATACATACATTCCCAAATGAGAAAGTGCTTGGCTGAGCTGGAATTCCACTCTTGACTTGAGCATAAACCCCTGGCTCAATTATCTTTTTTCCGCCAAAATTTACTATTGTTGCCATTCAATTAAATTTTTTAATTTTCACTTTTATTTTCTTTCTTGCTACCTTTTGTAGTCTTTTTGGCAGTTCGCTGTGCCTTAACATCTCTGATTTTCTTATTCTTGATGTATTGCTCCTTATTAAAAGAGTATTCCCCTTTCAACTTTGCGTACCACTGGTCTTCAGACAATTCAATATCACCATATACTTTGATAGCAATTTTGATATCTTTTCCTTTAAAACCATACTTTTTTGCGAACTCTGTTACTAACATGATAAATCGTTGTCTATGTTTGATAAACTAATACCTGTTATATTGAAATCTTTTATCATTCGCTTTCTCAAAATGTCTGGCACGTGTACTTCGTATTTGAAGTTCAGTCCAAGTGACCTATGAAAGATATGAGGTGGTACCAAGTCATTTTGAAGTTGAATATCTTGCCCTGATATCTTTGGAAGTCTCAGTCCAGACAATTCAATATGTGTATATAGACTTATGAACGATGCTTTCAAAAAGTTGTATATTAACAGCACTTCCATTGTACTTTCTGACGTAATGATAAGGTTGTATGTGGCATCGAACATTTCCGTGAATATTGCTTGCATCCTGTCTCCATTAGAATTTTCTTGGTAGCCAATATAGTTTTCATCTGCTCCTATTCCTAATGGTTGACCAGTTTCGTTTGGCAACATTATATGAATACAAGCAACGTCAGACACAGTCATGTTGTATCCAAGATTAACTTGAATTTTATTTTTATTCACAAAAAGTTCTTTGGCTTGTTCCAAATAGTTGAAAGTTTCCCAATTAACATTTTCGCCACATTCATTTCTGCCAAAGTAATGATACAATATAGTATCTTGTAATTGATTGTTGTTAAAATCTGACCGCACTATATCCAATATGGAATTTATAGTATTGTACAGAACAATCTCTGGCATTAATATTGCTGGTGAGTCTATTGTTTTAACATCCATAATTAATATCCTAAATTTTCTAAAACTTCGTCAACTTTGTTCTCCACTATCGTATTCACATCTGTTCTTCCCATTGCTCCACCTAATAAATTGTAAGCCTTTATTCCTGAATGAATCCAAGAATTTGGGTCACTAGCTTCACCAACTCTTCTGAAAGTCATATAAGTATTCTGAGTTGTCTTTCCGTATGCTCCTACTTTTTTAACCATACCTTCAAACATTCCTGACTTGTGTTTGTATTCTGGTATGTCAATATTCTTGCTAGGAATTTGAATTGCTGCCCTGGATTGAGGAATGTCATATGGAGAGGGTGTCTCAGCACTCTTTAAGCCTTCATTTGCTGGCTTTGACTTCATAATCTTATGAATAGACTTCGGCATGATATTACTGAAAGCACTATTCTCACCTACAATTCCAGGTGTTCCAATTCTAAAAGGAATCGTCAAATACCATCTGAAATCAGTTTCGCCAGTTTCGCTGTTATACACAGGCGCATATTTTACTTTGCTTGACTTCTTAAAATGCTCTTTCATATCGTATGGAGCAGCACCTTTTTCAATCATCTGGTTCAAAGCACCTTTTAGTACAATCTGTCTAGCAAATCTTGATGTAGTTACAATATCCAACCCTTCAATGTAATCAGTTCTAGTTGACTTCAGCTTATCTGATGCCTCCTTTTTCCAACTCTCATAAATTGACTGAGTTACCTCGTTTACACATTGCTCCACTATTGTATCAGCAGTGTTTGTAGGCAAGTTTAACTCGTCAATAAGGTCATCTATGTTTAACTGTATATTCATTCTTCTGTCGAATTTTCTATCAATCTACCCTCTGCTTCATATTTTAGGTTATCAAAAATGTAATGAGCTTTTCTAGCAATTCCACCTATGGGCATGTTTGTTAAATCTTCATAACTGTAATCACAGTCTTTCTCTCTAACTTTCATGATATCACGATTCATGTCAATAACGTGATACGTCAAACAATGTCTGTATCTTATTGATATTGACAAGTCTTCCATGCTGTTATAATTATCAGTCAGCATAATCTTGAAGCCATCCAAGATATAGTCATCAACCTCTTTTAAAGGGTGGAGTGGCTCTTTATCTGACTTATAAAGATATATGGACTCAATCTCCAATGGTTCGTATATGGTAAAAGCCACTTGTCTACCACGTATGGCTCTAGTCCGCATAACCTCGTTAAAATACCCCTCAACCTCTCTTAAAATTATCCTATCCATAAAGGCAATCTTGTCTGTTGCCCTAGCTGTCACTTTAGCCATTCCTGTTGTAGTCTGACTCCAATTTTCATATTTGATGTTAGCATTCAGTTGTTGAATTGCTATTCTTGTTTCCATTCTATTTACGAAAACCCATCCTGAACCTAGACAATTATTACAAGACACTAATGGTTGACCAGTTCCTTTTACTGTACATGGACATCTTAATGCTCTATCAATCCAAACCTCATAACCTTTATCAAATACAAGGCTATCAAATCTCCAAGGTTGAAACCTAACTTGGTGCTCAACAGTTTCAGGTGGAGTGACTTTAACCACTGGTTTATTCCTTCCATCTGACTTGATAATTGTAGCTTTTTTGTTATGTTTCTTCATAGTACATTAAATCTCATTCCATAATACTCTGCTTTCAAGTTTTCTAGCTGTGCGCCAAGTTCGTCAGCGTATTGCTTAACACGACCTTGAAATGCTCCGTTTCCTCCACCTTTAGTGGTTGAATAAGATTGACTGATTCCATCTATGGATATATTTTGGTTACCTATACCAGCACCATATATTAAATCTCCTGTGATTGCTAAAATTTGTATTGCTGCTGCTTTAGCAACGGCATCTACTAATTCAGGTGGGCACTTGTCCCAACCTGTACAATATTTGATTCGCCAATAATTAGGAATAAAATCAGTTCCAAAGAATCCCAAGTGAGGTGTAATTCCTGAGAATACAAAAGCATGTTGAGTCATTTGAGCACCACCTTTCGTATTTGGAATCAAATATAGGTTTCTAAATTTCGTTTGGTCATTACCTCTCTTTACGCTTAACCAAGATTCAGGATAATCAACTTGCTTGATATTGTTTATATGACCTTGAAGAGCCATTGGCTCTTTTATAGGAAATACAGTTTTGATATAACCCCATCTGAAAAACTCGTTTCTAATGAAGTCACTTGTTTCCCAAATTATCTGCTTTTTAAGTTTTATGGAAAGATAGTGTTCAAGTTCCTTTTGAGCAACTTCGATTTTTTGCTTAATCGTATCCATGCTCAATGTCGTTCCATCAGGATAACATAAAGGTATTCCAGTCAAGTACAGGTCTATTAACGATGAAGGACTGATAACCAGTCCTTCATTTCTACTGTACTTAACTTTAAAAGTCATAGTACTCATATTTTTAACTTTTGCTGGTTTATTTTATTCAAGCATTTTTTCTGAGAAAGTTAATCATGAGTTTTTTAGACTTCTGAAACTTCTTATATTCTGACTCTTCAAAACCACTATCCTTAGCAATCTCTTTTAGTTCAGTCAAAGTCATTTCATCTAGTCCATCTGACTCTTTTTCAACTTCTTCTGCCTTTGGTTCTTCTTTCTTTGGTTCTTCCTTTTTAGGCTTCACCTTTTTTGTTTCTTTCTTTGGCTTTTCTGCTACTTTCTCTTCATGAATTTCTTCAGTAACAGTCGTTCCATTTCCTTCAACTAAAAGGTATGAGTCAGTTTGTCTTAGAAGCACAGTGGCTACCATATCTTCAACTTCCATAATTCCTTCAGCTGTAATGACAGTTTCTCCTACGGATGGCAAAACAACAGTCTTGTCCCACAAGCCTTTGTCCGTCACTTGTAATTTAACTTTTCCAGATTTTTGCATTTGTACATTTTTAATTATTAAAAAAGGGTGAGCAAGATTAATATCCACTCACCCTTTATAACTTTGTTATGAAAAACTTCTTCGCTTATAGCGCACCGATGTTAATGAATCTAACCATTTTCTTTGGAGCATATAAGAAAGGTGTTCCGTACATTAAAATCATGAATCTGTACGCTGGAGAAAGAACAGCCAAGTCCATTTTCATTAATGGAGCAAGTTGAGCAAATTCTACAACTTCATTATCCATTTGGAATAGGACAGCTTGGTCTGTATTAGGCATCCATCTGTTTCTATCTCTTACGATACCAGCAGCACCTCCGTCATAACCAGCAGTCTTTTCAGCTACTGAGATATCATATAAAGGATACAACTTACTAGCAGCAAATGAAGGCGCACCAGCCTGACTTCTATAAACTCTATATGAGGTAGCAACTTCAGCACCACCGCCATCTGTAAAGTCTAATTCAACCGCACCACCAGCGACAGCCGCAACAGCAGCACCGCCAATTTGAACAGCAGCACTTTCTCCATTTCGGTTGATAGCAGTTACAGCATATATATAGTTACCCGCATCTGAAGCATTCCATCTTGAACTTGCGTCAGTTGCTACACCAGCAATAGTATTTGATACTACAGCATTCGGAGCATTCGGTGAAGAAGCACCTGTTGTAGAAGAAATCGTTGGTAACTTCTTAGCAAAGATGTCCCAGTTCAATCCAATTCTTCCAAATTGAGAATCGAATGATTGAACTCTTTGACCCATAATACCAGCAGCAGTCATATCACTGTTAGGCTGGATAAACTTATTACCATAGAATCCTTTAACGAAATCACTCATCACCTTTGGTGGAGCAAATAATTGGTTACCCAATCCAAAGTTCTCTACAATTCCGTTTGAAGCAGTTTCGATAGCATCTTCATTCAAGGCTTGACCTCTTAAATCAACTACGACTTCTGAATCCATATAAGAATCAAGATTCAACCAGTTATCATTTCTTTGGTGTTGAGCATAGAAACCATTGAACTCTTGAGGTGTTAAAGCCTCATCACCGAAATAAAGTGACTGATTCAATTTTCTAAGAATCCACATCGTTCCGTTCTTAATTTCTCTTTCAACGATGTTCCCAACCATATTGTTAACTAAGGTCATTGGGTGTGTTACTGATTTCACAACTCCCATGAACTTAACTAACTGAGCACGTCTTACATATAGAGAATCTTCTTCATTCGGCAATTCGCCTTCATTATAGAATCCACCTCTATTAGTACCATACGATGCTAATTGATTATATTCTTCAACTGTGTTGTAAGCAGACTTTTTTGGAACAGTCTTCCAAAGAGCAATATCATTCTCTTTAAAAGTAAGATGTTTCAATGTCTTGTCAAGACTTTCAACTTTTAATGGAGCACCAGATGCTGTAGATAGGTCAGTTGTTTCACGACCAGAAATACTACCAGCTTCGAGTGCTTTGTTCAATTGGTTCAACTCTTCCATGTTTGAACCTCCGAAAACTGCACCCTGGCCATTACCATTAGCAGCAGCGTTTGCATAATCGGCTAAATTTAAACCTAAACTCATACTCCTTTATTTTTAATTTTGTTAAACATTAGTTTGTAATCTTTAATACCTGTTTATTGAACAATGTTTACGTTATGTTCTGATTTTAGTCTAGCAATAACATTTTCATCTAGTTTGCCACCAGCTTCAAAGCTAGTTACTGCCTTTCCAAATTCTTCGTCATATCCTCCTTTATTAAAACAAGCACTGTCTAGTATATTGATAATTGCTCGCTTATGCTCTGTCGTATTTAACACGGCAGAACCACTACCAGCTTTCTCAATGATGTCTCCACCACCGAACTTTTTATCAGTATAACCTTTAGTGATTGATTTTCTTCCAGTTGATTGACCAGATAAGTTTTCAACCATATCAAGTGCCTTTTGCAAATCTGCTCTAGTGGCACGTAATTCTTTATTTGTCCTGAACAACTTTCCTTTAATAAGGTCTGTGTTATCCATTGACGCTTTCACTAACTGAGCAAGTGCTCTAACATTAGCAACATTTTCTTCTTTGAATTCAGAAATAGCTTTAATGAGTTCAGGTGAACCACCTTTCTTCATATCTTTCTCCATGTCGGCTTCATCGTCAGCACAGTACTTACCTTTCTCAGTTTCCTCATCCTCATCCTCATCTTCTGCGCTTGGGTTTCCCTCTCCATCTCCGCCATAGACTTCTTTATCAATCGCAGCAGCTACATCGTCAGCAGCTTTCTGAACTGTCTCGTCATCCATTTTTTCTTCATCTTCGCCCTCATCTTCATCTTTCATAAGTGCGAGGTCACCATCTGGTTTGTCAAATGATTTTTTTGCCTTTTCAAACAATGGAGACTCACTTGGATCAATTCCCAAATGACTCATTGCTTTTTCAAGGTCTTTGTCAGTTATTTCTTTTCCTTTAGCCATAGCCATTTCTATTTTATTTAACAGATTGTTGATTTGTTCTGCCTTTTCAATACTAATACCTGGTAGTGATTTAAAAATAGTATCATACCTTTTTTCTTCAGACATTTTTGCTACTTTCACGCCATCTACGCTTTCAGGCATAGTTGCCCGACCAGAACTTGTGTCGAGTGTTTTCTTTACATCAATTTCATCTTCTTCATCCTTTTTTACGCAATTTGGAACTTTCTTGCCACCCTTATCTTTTGTTCCAATCATTTCGTAACCATCCCAACATGGGTCATTACCTTTTATAATATCGGCAAATGTTTGCGCATTTTTAGGCATGTGTGTAATAGCCAGACCAGTAATTTTCGCTTGTTTGACTATTTTTGGATTTTGTATATCTCTTTCAATTACTGAACCTTCAATACTGTAACCTAATCTACGTGTTTTTGAATCTTTTTGTAATACCTCAGCCAACTCATATACCTCTCTTGCTAAATCGCTAGTTGGATACAAATCTGTTTCTACATAAAACCCATCTTTTCTTACTTCTGCTTTTTTCGGCTCACCTATAATGGTAGCTGGACTGTTCTTAGCTTGATGGTGCCAATTTACTACACCTGACTTTTTAAAATCTGATATATCAAATCCACTTGGGTCAAGAAATTCGCCATCGGCATCTTTATCCATAGTTGAAGCAATGCCACCTAATCGCATAACTTCTTTACCATCTTTATCTTTAGCCTTTGAAATTTCAACAGGACACCAAAACTTAAATCTTTGTTCTGCCATTTTTACTTTCTTTTTTTACATTAATAACTGTTTGGCTCAAATCTCCAAAACTCCTATATCCATACAATTAGAAAACAAGAATGAATATAACAAGTCTTGTTTTGTTTTTGGATTTTTACTTTTAAAGTCTGCCTTGGACATTGCCTTTAAATCTAAAAAGTCACAAAAGGCATCGTGTATGAAAACTATTTTTTCAGCTTTAACAACAACTGACTTGATTGCGTCTGAGCAGTCTTTAAATAAATGCGTTTCCATAGTCTTGTCTAAAAAGACTTTTTGGTCATTAGGGTCAACTAATGGAAACTTGCCTTTGAATGGCAATAAGTCACATGGCTTCTTTTTATATAGAACTGAACTCACTTTCCCAATTCTATTGGTTGTGAACTTATTTCTGTGTAGTTGGTCGCTTTCTAACCCACCATCTTTCTCTTTTATAAAGTATTCCATATTACTTAAATTTTCTCACTTTACATTTTCCTCTATTCAAAATAACCGCAAAGTCAGTTTTACCACCCCAACCATTTTTCTGTACAATAGCATCATACCCTTTTATCGCAGCATAAAACCCTCTGTACTCACCATTTGGTCTTTTCGCTATCTCTAGCATGACTTCATCTAGTGTCGAACTTCCTACACCTCTCAAGTTATTTACCTCATCAGCAACTGCTTTTAATTTTTGTTGAGCATCTTTTGCTTCTTGCTTTACTTTGTCTATTAGGTCTGAGTTTTTAGTCCTTTTTGCTATCTCCTTATTTATTTTGCCATAATGTTCTTTTACAACAAAATCTCTTAATCTTGAGTAATGATAATTATATGGCTTGCTGTATTCATTCTTTTGCTTCAAACTTCGTCCAGCAACTGTTTCGCTCATTATAAATTTATCTCCAGACAATGGTAGTTCAATGCTAATAGCATTTCCATTATCATGCTCTTCCACGACAGCACCTAATTGACCAACCAGCGTTTCATAGTATCTTTTTACTTTTCCAAAGCTATGAACTTCTGGGTCAGCATATACAATATCTGCTCTTGAATTCAATGCGTTTAAAACCTTATCATTCCAACCCATTTCTTCTTTGGTATCGTCAGCAATAGTCTTTTCGATATTGTCTGCTTTATCTTGTAGAGCATCTACTTCAACTCTCAATTCATCATACTCTTTTTTCTTCTCCTTAAACTCTTCACCAAAGAACTCATCGTTCATCATGGTATCTAGTTCGTGAGCGTCAATCACCTTGGCATCTTTATCCAAACAAATATCTATAATCGCATCAGAGTCATAACCAGCGTAATCATAAGCAATTTGATAATCTTCATTAGGTGGTGGTGGATTTGATTTTTTCTTATTTACGGCAGCATAAATTCCTGCTCCATACATTCCATATCTACCATAGAAACAATCTTGATTGTCTGTGAAGTCCTTTTTAACTGATTGAGCATTTAGTCCGCCATATCCAGTCACACCTCTTTGTAGCAATTTTGAATCTTTTTCAGCAACTAATTTATCAAACTTGGCACTATTAATAACCTCTGGTGTAGCATCAAAACCTCTCATCTTACATAATTCAGATAAGAACTTCCAACCCACTTTAGAATCTTGGTTTGTTATATGTCCACCAGCTTTTTTAAGTGCCTTTTTGATATCCGCATCTTCAAACTCTCTATATGGGTCAAGTTTTGAATAATCAGTATCATCCATTCTTGCCCTTAAATCAAAAAACCTCTTAGCCATCTTCAACTTTAGGTCTTTATCTTTTATATGACCCAAAACTGCTTTCTCTTTAGAAAGAACATCTTTTAATTGAGTATTGATTTCAACTTGAGTAATCTTACCTGTGATTTGAAGATTATGAGAAATCATTGATTCCAGTTCATTAACTTCGTCTCCAAAGTCATCCCCCTTATCACGACCTTGCGCTGAGAATCTTAAAGAGCCACCATTATCCACTCTATAAACCATCCCATCATCCTTGTTGACTAAGATATTATCATTCTTATAAGCATCCCAATTAGCCAGAAGACAATCGGCAACAAACCCTTTCATTATCTCTTTCTTCAGGTTGTCATCTAGCACGCTATTTGCGTCCACTGTGTTATCCATATACTCAGACAAAATAGTGTCGTCATTATATAGTTGCATCTTAGGAACAGTAACACCTAACTCATCGTAAATTTGAGTAGCAGTATATTCATCTTGAACGTGCTCTGGTGAGGCACCTTTTTTCATGACAAACTTTTTACCTGTGTCTGGGTCTTCAACTAATAAAGCACCTGTTGAACCCCCTAGTGTCTTACCAACCTTTTTTAGCTTAGTCAAGTCAGTAGGAAAATCATCATAGTTCTTTGGTGTCTTTACTTTCTTAGGTTGCTTTGTCGCTCTACGCCAATCAAGTTTTCCACTCTTAGTCTTTTTGACGACATACATGATTCCACTCTTAACTTTCGTGTCACCTTCAACCAGAGCCTTAAATAGTTCTTGATTTGGTTCTTCTCCACTTAGGAAATCATTAAATGTCTTCGCTTTTATTAAACCGAATTTTTCAGGTGGTGTCCAATTTGTCTTTTCTCTTACAGAAATAGATGCTTTGATTAAAATCTCGTCAGGTATCAACCCCTTTGAATTTGAATCAACTATCGTATTGAATGCTTGAATTATTCCACCCTTGTAAAATTCGCTGTTATCGTTTCCACACTCATGGCAAACGAACATGTCGTGACCACCATCTTCAGATGGCCACGACCAGTTACAATTTCTACAAGAAATCTCCATAATTTGTTTTAATTTAGACCTAGTTGAGTCAACGCTTTTTGAAGGTCATTACCTTTCTCTTCAGAAAGTGTGATACCTTTTTTCAAGAATCTGCCAACTTCCTCTTTCCAGTCTTGTTCTTCACCGAATATTAAGGAAGCAGTTGTTGGGTCAGACTCAATCATTGCATTTGAGTTGTCCACTGCTCTTTTCTTAACTAATGCTTCCATGAAAGTTCTTGAACTAAACTTATCTGGGTCCATCGCATCAATATTGTCTTTAATCATGTCAAACACTTCCTCACGTTCTTGAATATCATCGGCTTTATTTTCTAGCCTTTCAACACCTGTGAAATTCGTTTTGTGTTTTAGAATTTCCATCATCTCCAACTTTTCTCTTTTCGTGAAATTCAAGTCCTTTTTAATTGCTCTCGTGTAGATAGCATTCAAGTGCTCATTTTTCGTTAAGTCATGTTGTCCCATATTCGTCAGAAATAATATTTTTCCTGTGAACTCAAATGGGTCAACATTAGTTGATTTGTTTGAAGATTTTTTACCCAAAATTCTTTTACCTGATGACGCAGTAGCTTTTTTCATAATACCCATAGTATCTGATTGCTTCAGTACATTATCAGAATCGTCAAACACGATTGTTTTTCCATTATGCTCTTTAAGTAAGGAAACAAGTTGAGTGTCTGATTTTACTTCTGGTGCTTCTACATAATCGTAATCATCATCTCCAGGCTCATCAGTTTCTCCGTTGAAAGCCTTATTGCCCATATGCTCAGCTACCAAGTGCATATTATAAGACTTACCTACACCTGCTCCACCTGACGCTATCATTAATGGAGAGTCAGTTGCGAAGAACTGCGCATAAGTCCTATTCAAACTATGAATTTCTTTTTGTGGCTCAATGTATCCATCTTCCGCAGTTTTCTGAGAATGTATAAACGCATCTGCTTCAATACGCTGTCTTTTAGTTTTTAGACCTCCAAATTGCTTTTTGATGAAGTCTGGGTTTCGCCAGTCCTCTTCCATGCCTGGTTCATCATCACCTCCTACTATATCATCAACGCTATCTCCATCAGTAGCAGTAGCAGTTTTCTTTGAGCTGTTCTTTTTAGAACTTCCGTCACCTCCAAATGCCTCTTTCATTGCTTTGAACTTTCCTGTGTTCAAATTAATTTTAGATACATCTTCACCTCTCGCTACAAGTTCATTGTATGACTCTTGTCTTAAAGTTGGATCATTATTATGTCCTCTGGCATATTTCTCTAGGTCAGCAACATCTTTTTTCTTCAGCGTTGCTCTTAGCTTTTGAACTTTATTTTGAGTTTGTTGAGCACCCCCTTGTCCAGAACTGCCTTTTGGTGGATTTTTTCTCCAATCGTATTTTCCTGATGATAGCCTTGTCCAATATCTGGTCACTCCATCTTTTCCGATTTTAGTATCACCCTCTTGACGTGCTGCTGCTTTGGTCAAGTTTTGGTTGACTAATTCTCCAATGATATCTGATGTTTTTTTCATAAGTGAAATAATGTTTTTCTTTACCTCACTTAATACCTGTCTATGCCATCATTTCATTATGACCAATCAATAGGAACATCACATCCAAAGAATTCAGTCATGATTTTTTCACTTTGCTTAATAACTACTTCTGAATTTTCACCGCAAGATAACCTCTTTAACTTTTTGGTACTCATAGAATTATCAATGACTCTTTTCATATTTATCACTGGGTCAAATAATATCTGAGCCAACTTAAAGTTATGCTGAATGTCCTCTAAGTATTTTTCACTTTTCATTTTTAAGGCTTCATTTAAGTAACCAGCAAACTGCTTTGGAGTAACATCCCATGGTACATATATTGCTCGCAGTTCTTCATGAATGATATCTTCAATTTCGCATTTTGGTTCCACCAATCCTCTAGTATCTCTCAACACAGGATATGAACCATTAATGATAGCTTCAATAGTGAAACCATTTAAGTGCGTATTTGAATATTGAGCATAGTGCTTACTGAATGAAGGGTCAACGCTGAACTTAGCATTTTTCTGAACCATATACACATCTTCATTAGACATGAAACCCATATGCTCCATTCCGTGTTTTTTAGCACGTTCCCATAAACTCATTCCTATTTCATCAGGGTCACAATCTGGGTCAGTTTTTAATGACGCTGTGTATTTAGGCTTGAACTTGCTTTCATCAGTAGTGGTCATATAATATAGCTCTATTCCACTACCACCTATCCACATGCTAGAGCCTTTATTCAGATGTGGCGTCAATGATAATAAATCTTCCATCTTTTTCATAGACTTAAACACATGAGCCGCAAAAAAGTCAACTGGTCGTTCAGACATTGTAGTCAAGTGTAGATTGTCTGGAATGTACCTAGATGCGAAATTTAATTGTCTTGGTATATCGAAATTATCACAACAGTTGTACGCTGATAAATGTACGCAATCTAGTAAAGTAATTTTTTCACTTAGGTATCTTATCCAACTATTTCTGATATCAAAATAGCCATCGTGAACTGCCATTACTTGCTTAGTTCTTTCTGGTAAGTCAAAAAACTTCGGCCAAAAGTTTAACCCCTTTGCTTCTTTAGTCTTGGTTGGCGTAAAACTCCAGAACACTAAATCTACATCTTCCAAAGCCTTATGCCATAACTCTAATGCGTTGTCAGCAAATATTGGTATTCTATTAGTATATGGAGGCAGTAACCAACCATAGTAGGAATTTCTCCAATAACCAGTTATTTCAGATTTTGTATAACCCCCAGCCTGTGACCTATAATCTTGCTTGTCTTGCCAAACACCATCTTCAAGGTCTTTAATCTTTTTGTTGTAAGAATTAATTGGAATGGTTTTGTTATAAGTAAGGAATATGATATCAACATCGTGACCCATTTCCTTAAACGCTTGAACTCTGCTTTCTACGTTCTTAACAATACCGCCATACTTAGCAATGTCAAACGTACAAATTCTAATCTTTAATTTTTTCATAATACTCTTCTGGTAATGCTTTATCTATATAACGCTGTTCAAAGAACAAAAATGAGCTTTGAGTTTTGTAGTATTTCTTAAACAACTCTATTTTCCCCTCATGATTTTCATCACTGAGTTCTTTTAACTGAAATAAAGTGTCAACAACACCTACTAAATACGCTTGGTTTCTCCTTTTATAACTATGAGGAAAATCACGATAAAAAACATCTGCCAAATTATGAGTAATTACTCTGACCAACCAGTGAAACGGATGTCCAACACCCATACACGTTACAATCTCATATCCAATCTTTTTGTAGTTAGTCACAACTGTTTCTAATTCCTGAGACACCATCGCAAGATTGTCAGCACCCATTTTATTCTCGCAAAATTTCATAGCAGACATATCGTCCATTACTTTATTATCAGCATAATACTCCTTATGGAATCCTGTCGAATCGGATGGAGTTTGAAGTCTGACTAATTGCGCACCGAAATGGTTACATATTTCTTGGTCTTCAAGTAATCTCTTTGGATTATTTTCTACAGTTAGAATAACCTTTTTTTCATACTCTGAGTCATACAA
>Ga0181396_1000003_pt1 | contig 61035 bp, 58 predicted proteins | sample 19SPOviralmetaG_FD_130125 | JGI IMG/M metagenome (GOLD analysis project Ga0181396, IMG submission 130125) | Marine viral communities from the oligotrophic San Pedro Time Series (SPOT) site, San Pedro Channel, CA, USA - 19 SPOT_SRF_2011-01-11 | ecosystem: Environmental > Aquatic > Marine > Strait...
AGAGCATAACGAGGTGGTATTCGATACCTTGCACGAACTACAACTCAACAAGAGATAGCACATAACCTGCACCCCGTGATACCGTATCACGGCACGGGGTGTAGCCATGTGAGATCTGTCACACTGACAAGTCCACTACAAAAAAAAACAAAACATATTAATTATGAAAACCAACGCTACAAATAACGAAGCCATCATTACTGACCTTAACTCAGTAGTCCTTGCCAACCTAACTACCCGACGTGGTAACACCAGCACCCAGTGCAAGGTGACTGCCGATGACGTGGCTTACAAAGCAGGGGCAGAGCGCAAGCTACTGAACGTGTCGTTCCGACACCTCAACTCAGAGGAGATCAAGACCGCTAGGTCTATCATCGTGAAGCTGACCAAGGACATCAGCAAGGTGACACTACCCTGCCCGTCTATCCAAGGTGCAAGGTATGTCAAAGCCAAGGACATGGATGACGTGCAACGCATGGTAGACGAGGCGGAAGCCGAGCTTAATGATGCCAAGCAAGAGATCACCAGACGATGGCACTCGATCCTGACCTCAGCTAAGGCATCAGCTAGTCAGCTCGCTCGCATCAATGACATTGACTGGCCCGATGCCGAAGGCTTTGTCGAGACACTAGGCATCGAGCTCGAGTGGCTGGCATCACCCGCCCCTATCCAAGACACCGTGCTCGAGACTATCAGTGACGAGGTAGCATCCCGAGCCCGTGCATCACAAGCGGCTGACAAGATGTTCCTCAAGGCACACGCCGCCCCCGTCCGCGAGCTGGTCGTGGCACTAGCCAAAGCGGCTGAAGCTACCACCGCGTCAACGCAAAAGGGTAAGCGTCTTCGACAGGCTAACTTCGATAACATCTCCAAGGCTATCGACAATGTATCGACATACAACTGGCTCGACCTACCCGAGCTGTCTGACCTAGTGCATACCATCAAGTCATCAGTCGGCACAGTAAACGGTCCGAGCCTGTCACGTGATGAGCGCACCAAGGTTGCCAGTAAACTGGAGGATGCACAAGCTGTTGCACTCGACACCCTCAACGACCTCGGCATCTGAACCCCGATTCCTGAACCCTGCTTGTGCCTACCGTGATACCGTATCACAGGCAGGGTCAGAATTATCTTGACTAATTATTCACAATCAATTATTCTCTAAACCACAACACTAAATACCACTACTATGTCTATTACAGCACAACACGAATCGACCTCCCCTATCGTAACCTCTAGCCAGATCGTCGGGCTCGCACAGATTGCATTTGCATCTGGCTCCATGTATCACATCGAGGGTCAAGGCGGTGGAGGTAAGACCTCCATCCTACAGCACGACCTAGCCACAGCCATGGGCATACCACCCGAGCGTGTCTTCAAGGTCAACTGCTCTGGCTACCCACCATCAGAGCTGGTCGGCTATGGTATCCCAGACAGCGAGACCCACGATATGTGGTTCGCCCGCCCAGAGCAATGGCCTCATGCCCTCACCGTAGGCAAGGACGAATGCCTACTCATCCTCGACGAGTTCACTCAGTGGGCACCCGAGGCACAGTCCTTATGTCGCTCACTCTTTGACCCAGTCAATGGCGTCCCGATGATCGGCACCCATGAGCTCGGCAGTAATGTCCACATCTGTATCACATCCAACCGTGCGATAGATGGCTCGAGATCCCTGCGAGTTGATGCACCCACATCCAACAGGTGCATGACTAACACCCTAGCCCCCGACCTCGATGACTGCCTAGCATACTACGCGAACCAAGGTCTAGCTACCTCACCGTTGTTTGCATTCCTCAAGTTTACCCAAGGTCTCAATGAGACTGACCACTTCAACCCTGCTATCGGCAAGGGCTGGGATGGCGGACCTCATGCCACCCCCCGTAGCTGGGAGTTTGCACTCCGCTATACCAAGGGTCTCAAGCTAGACGCATTCAATCACTCCACCTTGGAGACTGCCATCAAGGGATGGGTCGGCATGAAGGCAGGGTCAGCCGCTTGTGCTTTCATCCATACCATCAGTGCATACATCCCACGCCTCAAACAGATCAGAGCAGGGCAAGAGTCTATGCCCAACGGTGACCCGTCGGCACAATACTCCATCGCCTACGCCGCCCTCCGCACAGCTAAGAAAGAGGTCGAGGATCTCGGGGGCATCGCGTCCGACGCGGTGGTCAGTGGCAACGTGGACTGGCTAGTAGATCGCATCATCATACCTGCCGAGGGTGAGCTAAGAGGCTGGGCATACCGAACTGCCCTAGCCATTGGCATACCCCTCGAGAAGCATGACCGCCGTGCACAGATGCAGAGCCTGTAACCCGAACCCTGCTCCCTGTGATACCGTATCACAGGGAGCCAACACTAAACTACTACAACCGATGAACGCTACCACAATTCATAACGACCTTATCCCACAGGGCAATGGCAAAGCCAACGCCAGCTACGATAGCAATGGCAATGGCATCGTAGCCAAAGCAATGCGCCGAGTCCGCGACCACCATGGCATGGCTTATAACAAACTCTTATCACTACGCTGGGAAGCCAGCAACATGACACCGTACGGTGCGACAGATGGCAGACGCCTAGTCCTCAACCCGCAGGGTATCGACAAGCTATGTCAGACATCCAACCCAGTAGGGTACATGGCTTTCCTCCTAGTTCATGAGGCACTGCACGCACTGCTCAATCATGGCACCAGACTCAGCAAGTTCACTGACCACCAGCAAGCTAACATCGCGGCTGACTATGTCATCAATGCCATGATCAAGCGTGCCAACCTAGCTTGTATGCGGGGCGGAGCTAAGCGACCACCATTCCCCATGATAGCTGGGTGTCTTATCGACGAAGCCCTGTCTGCAGATAAGGAAGTCGAGCAGTTGTATGGTGAGCTCATGTCCCAGACCCCCGAGCCCGAGCCCGAGCCCGAGCCCGAGGGTGATGACCAAGGTGATGACCAAGGTGATGACCAAGGTGATGACCAAGGTGATGACCAAGGTGATGACCAAGGTGACAGCCAAGGTGACAGCCAAGGTGACAGCCAAGGTCAGGGAACCAGCGGTACACGCACCGACGATGAGATCCTCGGCGATGACTTTGTCGGGAGCATCAATGGCGAAGACACCTTCGAGCCTGAGCTCGACGAGGGCGAGAGCCCCCGAGATGTGGCCGAAGAGATCGACCGATGCAATGACCGCATCGCTATGAATGACCAGATCAATGAGGTCGCAGGTCTCGGCGGTAGCAGTGGACATCTAGAACTTGCTGATCACCAGAATAGAGGTGAGCTCGACACCCCATGGGAGGACATCATCCGAGACTGGATGACCTACTCCACATATGCTGGCTGGGTCAGCCCATTCAATCAACAGGTCTTCCAAGCCACAGGCATGGTCTCCGCTGGTCGTGGTGGTAAGTCGATCAACAACCTAGTGTTTATAGTAGACACCTCGGGGTCTATGTGTGGTAGTGCGCTACGTGATATCATGTCTAAGATCCAAGTGGTACTCGACGAGTTACAACCCCGTAGCACAGCCATCATACCATGTGACCACACTGTGCACACGGTGCATGACGTAGAGCTCGGGGGCTTTGTGCCCCGCACCCTAGAGGGTGGGGGCTGGACACTCTTCCAGCCAGCCCTCGACTATGCTGAATCACACTACCCTAACTCAGATGGGATAGTATTTCTTACCGATGGGTACGCTTCAGATCTACATAAGATCGAAGAGCCCACTGCCCCAATCCTATGGTTGACCTACGGTCTGACCGAGGACCAATATCCTTTTGGCGACGCCATCAAAGTTCGTTTGTATGACTAGTAGTAAGGCCTTGTCTCCACGTGATACCGTATCACGTGGGGGCAGGGTAACTACCTAACCTCAATCACAATAACCCCACCAATTAACACCAACAAAATAAAACAAAACAATGACACTAGCATTATTCATTATCATTACACTTGCCACATTCGTAGTATTATTCGCATACTCCTTGTCCACGAGCAAGCCACAGCAGACCCACCCCGCACCACGTCAACCCAAGTGGATCGAGTCTTGCCAAGTAGCACTACTAATTACCACAGGTGTGGGCTTCGGTCTTACCTGCCTGACCTTGGTAGTCGCAGTAATTATATCAATCTCATAACCTAACTAAACATATGACAACGACACAAGTAACACTACCCATCCACATGATTGACATCGTGCGGTATAAGAACTGGACTGGCCTCACTGTAGCTGAACTCTTCCACGCTGGGAGACTAGGATCCAATGGATCAGACAAGAAGAACATCGAACGCTTCGCCCTCCACATGCACCAACCCCGAGACCTAGACGAGCACCATGCTCTCATGGCCTTGGCTAACGATGCATACGAATACCTACTTAACGAATAAGACAATGCAAGTAACCATAACAATAGATGCAACGAGTGAGCGCCAGCTTACTGACTCTCTAATCAAACTAGCCACCAACATATCTGATACCGATACTGGTTCATATGAACTGATGGATGGGTCATACCAAATCGAAGAAGCCAACGTAGAAATGCACCCATAAACAAATAGAAAACAAAACACATCATGAAAAAACTAGATAAAGAAGAACTGCTCCGAGAAAACCGCGATCTTCGCATCAAGGTTAAGCAGATGGAGCAGGAGATTCTCGACCAAATATCCCACTCAGGAGTTTGGATTGAGAAGCTGAAAGCAAAGTCGCAGCAGGTTATCGACTTGCTCAACAAGTATGAACCCGACCCATACGAGTCGAACAATGAAAGTAACGATAACAATAGACGCAACGAGTGAGCAACAACTTGCTGACTCCCTAATCAAACTAGCCACCAACATATCTGATACCGATACTGGGTCATATGAACTGATGGATGGGTCATACCAGATCGAAGAAGCTAACGTACAAATACAACCACAATCTAATTAACAACTAAGACAATGAAACAACTAAGCAAACAAGAGATGGTCGATGCAATGACCACCAACATAGACGCCACTTACAACCTGCTCAACACACTGGTTGACCAGACCACCCCCGAAAGCATCCGTGCGCTGTATGATAACTACATGAACGATACGGAAGAAGAAGAGGAAATGTATAGTGGATACCTCCCAACTAATCTGGAAGTACAGCTTGTCAGTCTAGGAGGTGAGTGGGCAGTCGATGTCCGAGAGCGAGCCAAGCATGAAGATGATGCTGACCCTTGTCTGGACGGGTATCTCTTTCACTCTTATAAGGAAGCCCGCGCCCTATATGAGAAAGCAGTAGCCTATCACGAGCACCACCCAGTCACAACCATGGGAGAACTATAACCATGATCTACTTACTTGCACCCTGTATCCTGATTCCCTTATCCTGTTACACGATCTATTACCTATGGGTCACGTATCATAATGATAAGTATCTATCCAAGCTGAGGCGTAAAGCTGATGCACAACTCAAGGACGACACACACCGCACCTTCCTTCTAACCATACGAAACAAAACCAACACCCAAAAATAAACATGAAACTAGAAACACAAAAGATAAATGTAATCCGCAAGTTTGAATCCTCAGCTTACCAACGACTCAGCGTCAAGCAAGTGCTCGCGCTGTTCTACCTAGAGGATGATGACATCACAACCACCGCCCTTGCCAAGAGGGTGGGTGTAACAAGTGCCGCCGCTACTGGCATGATCGACCGCATGGTGGACCGAGGCCTAGTAGTGAGGAACCGCAACCGCTCCGACCGCAGGGTCATCACCGTTCAGATCACTGACCAAGGCCGAGGCGTAGTAGAAAGGATCGTTAACTCATGACACCAAAACCGCGAACACCATTCGCTAAATCCTTGGGGGCACCCACCCCCAAGGATTATGACCGACTAGTTCAACGAGCTAGTGAATTGTCTGGTATATCAATGACGGATTTGCTATCCTCAAACCGCACCCAGCGGGTGAGTCAATGGAGACAATCAATCTTCTACGTGCTCCGCCACATGGGTGCTACCTTCCACGAGATAGGATCATACTTCAACAGGACACACGGCACCATCATCCATGGGTGCAATGCCCTTGAGAGGAATGCAAACAATAAGACTGTAAGAAACATCATCATCGAGTTAACTAAGCCGACCAATGGAGATACCAACGACGAGTAATGTAAAAGCACTGGAAGCATTTCATGATGTCTTTCTGCAACATGTTCGCCCCGTAGCGGAGCATGATCGAATTACTCTGAAGGGTGACGAAGCTAAGAAGTATGAGGAACTACGTGCTAAGTTTATACCTGCATCTATTGTTATGGATGTCATAAGCTACATGAAGTATCACCTCAGTGAGTTCGCCGCCGATGAAGTATTGAAGATGGGATGTGAGGGAGACACGCAAGCGATGATAGAAAGGTGCGACGAGCTCGACCCCTACTTCAAAGCCACAAGGTCACTCGCCCTCGCCGTCCATGTCTTTGCCACCGAGGCCAGTGAGACATTCACAACTGCAGATGAAACCAACGAAGAATAGTTATGCCAAACTCACACCACCCATTCGAGAAAGTAACTGGCGGGAAAGGCGATAGAGATATCCGCACTGACCCAGCCAAGTATCGCAACAGTTTATTCTGGAAACGATCAGCGTGCTGTGATGCACATGTCGAGTCGGACCAAGGTAAGCTAGTGTGTAAAGCATGCGGTAAGATCACCACGACAAGATAAACAATCTGGTATTGTAGCGGAGTTTGTTTAGTCTCTGGTTACCACATCGCCATCCCTGTAACTACATAAAAGCAGGGAACATTTTCTAAATTAAATATACTAAACCAAACAAACACTATGAACAAAGGAACAATACAAACTATAGCTCAGGCTATTGATAACTCATCTATTGATATCTTCCCTGAGGATGTCACAGTAGTTGACAATGATGACGTGGAACTAACTATCCAGTATGATAAGAAAGATCCTACTAAGCTGGTGATTAATGAATGGCACAGTCAATGGTATTCAGACGATCGCAGTCGAAGGGAAGAGGAAGATCGAGTTGATGATAGTAAATCAATCTATCATTCTCTTGATGGCATCTTGTGTAAAACCTTTGAGCAAGTTACTGAATGGGCTGAGCAAGGAAAAAAGTGGGAAGACTTGCAAAGCATGCACACACAAATACTACATACAGTAGAGAAACATTATCAGAAAGCAACGGAGAGGTTCTTTGTTTATTGTGAGCGATGTGGTAACGACAGTCAATGCCTAGACAACTCACTATGCGACTATTGCCGCTATGTAGCGGAGAAGGACGTTTAATGCCCTGAGAATCGCACACAGCACTGATCCCTACACCCTGCACCGTGCTACGTCAGCCCTGAACCCCTTTAAATACAGGGATTCAGGGCTTTCTTGTGCTCTTACTGAGTCTTCTTTCTTTTGATTACTGAACCCTCGGACAGGAGGTACTTCTTGGGATTAGCATTAATCCATTTGTAAGCTTCCTTAATCCTAGCAAGTTTCATCTGCTTCTCTTCTTCCGTCTTGGCAGTAGCGATCATCCTCTGAGTAAAGTCAGGTGTCAGGTTGATGCCATCCATGACCCCGTTCATCAGGTTCTTAGTTCTACGTTTTGATAACACCTCACTAGCCGTCTGGTAAATGTGCTTGTCAGACATCCCATACTTAGAAGCACCTCGCATCATTCTGATCGCGTGGTTAGACACAGCCTGTCTGTCCTCATACTCTTCCTCAAATATCTCAACAATGCTTTGTTCAGATATAGGCTTGAGGGATCGGAGTATGTTCTTTCGGGATTTAATATTAGCAAACTCTCGACGGCTCTCATATAGGTAGTTCGTAAGCTGACGCTCAGGATCAATGGTGTGCACCTTGAACGGTCTGACCGCGCCATATAATATATTCTGAACAGAGTTCTCTGGGTCAGTATATACCTCGTCACTCGTAGCCGTCTGATATGCTTTGATCGCACGCTTCAAAATGTCAGGGCTATACGCCTCGTTAAACAAGAATGTCAATCTCTTGATAGCCGCCTCCCCTGTCGTGTCCGAAACATTCTCGACGATAGGTTTGTTGTTCGTCGGGTCCCTGTTCTCTATGACTGCAGTCAATGCACCCGCCGCGATCTGTTCATCTAGATACTGATCAACAAACAGACCATTGACTAAGGCCGCGCCCGCTTCACCAAACTCACCTCTGCCCATCTTCTCAAACGCCCTAACTACAGGGTCTGCGAGTAGAGCATATGGGTTGATGAATGTCAGGTCAATAGTCTTATACTTGTCACCACCTCCGAAGAACTTACTCCACTTAGGTGGGATAGATAAGAATGAGTTGCCCCTTAGGTATTCGGGAGCAGTCTCACGTTGGAAGTCCTGCATGTCATCATCCTCGGTACCAGCTATACCTGCAAGTATAGAAGCCACTAGGCCCATGCTACCAACACCGACCGCGAGCATACCAACCATACGCTTCAACCCGCGAGCCTTGATAACACTACTATCACTCCTCATCTCCTGATTTGCGAGCTTGAATGTGTTGAACACCACCCTCGGAACCTCAGCCTTGAATCGGATAAAGGGTGCTACTAAAGCACCGATGCCATGTCTCGCTATGTCTTTAACAATAGGAGGAGCTTGGCTAGATGACTGTGCTGTCATCAAAACTTTATCCCGTGCCATTTGTTTGAGGTCCGAGTCAGAGTAGTCAGCGAATGAGCCACCTTCCTTCTCGGCCTTAGCCTTAGCTTTACGTAATACTTTAAGCTCGTTCTCGTAGTAGGCTATCTTATAGAAGCCGTCCACTGCACCAGCCATCCGAGTGGCTACTTTATAAACCTTACCAAACGTAGCCTCCGTACCCTTAGCCGCAGCCTGAATTAATTTATTCTGCTCACTGATAACATCAGACAAGTTACGGGTACCATCCAACATGTCCTTCATCAGCGTGGATCTTAGCTCATTATCAATAACACCCAGTGCGGACAGCTCCGTTAAGTAGGCGTCCATCCTGTTCGGATCTTTGAGTTCGTCCCATACATACTTGGTCTTAGCAATCATGGATGCCCCGTTAACAAACCCTTGGGATGGCCCGAAGAACACGATGTTTGATAACATGTTTCGGATATAGAAACCTATCGAGCCTAATGTCTTAGTAGCCATAGACAAACCAGATGCCTGTCTTAGTGTGGATGTCATGAACCCAACTACTTTTTCTGAATCGGTGTCGGTCTCGGTATTGATGTCAGACTTGAACAGTTCGACTAGCCCCTCGCGCACATGCTTTGGTGCATACATCCCACGGAGTGGGTTGTTAGCGGATGTCTTCTTGGGTGTGACCGCGTCCCAGTCTTCGTAGGCTTCGGGGTCTTTCTTCCGAGCGGCCTTCAGTTGCTTAGCCGTCATTAGGAATCCTTCTTTCTGACCCATCTTCTGGATGTTTGAGAACATAGCCTGATTCGCCGCCATGGTAGACACGGTTAGGAAGGTACGCACTAGGTTGTCTACTGTAGCTTCAGTACCAACCTCACCAAGCAACGCCCGTAGTCGGGGGTCTAGGTCTTTCTTCTCTTTGAGATTATCTTCAAGGATCTTAGCATCATCATTACTGACAACGTCATTCTTACCTGCTCTCTTATACTGGGCTAAGAACTTATCCACTTCGAGCTGACCCATGGTCTTCAGACTATCGGGGCTCTGCTCTTGGAACTCTGCCTCTACAATTAGATCAGCTTCCTGAGGGTTGAATACCAGACCAGCGTTCTTAGCTTGCTCACGCAACTCGTCTCTTCTCTTTAACTTGAGATCCTCAATGAAATACTTACCAGCCTCTTCCCTTATGCCCGCATACTCAGGTGAATTACTAGCGTGCTCATGGAATCCAGTCTCAGTAAACATACGATACTGAGTGGTCAGGTAGATACCTTTCTGCACATCGAAGTGTGCTTTCATACCCTCGTCCATACCATAGAGATCCTTCATCTTCTCTTGGATAGGTTCGATCAACTCAGACCTAATATCCCGTATGGTCTGTGCCAACTCAGGAGATACCTCCTCAAGTTCAGCCAGAGCCTGAGTTTGCTCAGCTATAATTTGCTTGGCGATAACTTGTTTCTCAGCTAATAGCTTACCAAACTTATTATCAGCCGCTATCTGCTCGTCTAGTTTCCTCTCCTTTGTAGACTCATAAGTTGTCTGGGCAATGGTGTCTAGCTCTGCTTGATACTCGTCCTCGATCTCTTTGCGTCGTTCACGTGGGACAATCGCACTACGACCAATGGCCTTGTTGAGACGAGCAGTGTCCGAGCTATCTAGCTGGTCACCATATGCTTCCTTCATGAGGCGATCAAACTTAGTCTTGAAACTGTTCGCTGTTTTCTCAGCCGCGTTCCTAAAGAACTGACGATTCTGAATCATACGCTCTATCCTAGGATCTAGGGCGCCCTTTAAGATTCTGCCAATTAAACTAGTCGGGGCATCATACCCACCTGTGGCATAGAACGGTAGCTCCAGCTGGTCAATGAACCCTGAGTAGTCCATCTTGTCTGGGGTAAATCCTTCGGACGGAGCGATAGCTGACTGTAATCCCAAGCTCCTACGGAACCTGACATCCTCAGCTGTTTGCCCATATATCTTGTTACGGTAGCGGTTAATGATACCTTGGTCACTTGGCGATGTTATCTCCCAAGTCTCATTCCAATTATCATCTTGGATGATGTTGGCAAAAGCCTCGGTAGCACTATCAAAACCAAGATATTCCTGCCGCTTTAGTGCATTGCGAACTGACTGTGGCATCCTTTCCAAGTCCCCCCGCACTGCACCAGACATCAGAGCCTCCCCCATGAACTGCTCATCGTATTGATTAGGATTTCCAATAGCGGATTGGAGTCCACTTGTTCTAGGTGCGTCTTCAGTCTCCATGACCCATTCGGGGAGGAGGCCAATCTTCTGATCTGCAAAGATAGTTTCTTCACCCGTGGCCGTTTGATTAAACTCACCATAAGGACCATAGTTCACCCAGCTGTTTTGTGCTCTGGTTTCTGTAGTTAGTGCTCTTCTCGCCGCCTTGGAATACATTGTAGAATGAGACCTCCATGCATTCTCTTCACCACGTGCTCTAAATCCTACACCATTTCGGATGTGCCCGAAGTAATCATGTACTGCTCTAAATATATCATTTGCTAGTACTTCTCTGCCACCCCATGTATATGGACTAACTTCTAGGAGTGGGTTATCTGAAGGGTCAAATCCACTATCAGAACCAAACCCGTCTTTAGTTCCAAAAACATACATGTGGTTGTTCTCAACCACATCTAGTATTGCATTTCGAGGGTTCTTATATGGGTCTTTACCCGAGGGTGCAAACTCTAACTTAACTCCCGCCTCAATCATTGCATCATACTGAGCATACGTCTCAGCGATTAATGCTTGATATGCCTCGGCTACTTCAGGGTCCGATGGGTTGTGTTGTAGTTTATCAAATGCTCTTGCAATCCTCGCCGCCCTCTTTTCATTGACTGGGGCATAGTATGATATAGGAGTTTCCCCAATACCTGTCTGTTGCTGGTATTTTTCAGCAACATCTTGCGCGGGTTTGTACCCAGTAAATATGGTAGGAGTCCCATCGACCCTTACTGTGACTGGGAGCCCTTTGAGGTGACCCCCCGCGTCCCCGCCGTACGAATCTTTTGCACCTCCAACCACGAGATCTTCTCTTCGTTGTCTTGGGAGAGGGGCTCCGATTGCTGATTGAAGACTTCGTCCATCAGTATATCTGCGGGCGTCCTCTCTAGTTCCTTCGCGCTCACCCTCGACGCGTTCAGAAACCTCTCCGCGTCCTCTGGATTCGATGTAAGACTGGACACCTGTTCCGAGCTTAGCTTGTTTGTATTCTTTTTCATGTGTTCTTAATGTTTGTTTTTGTGAAGTTGATAATACCTCGAGATCTAGGGTCTGGTCAAATAAATATAATCTTTCTTTTTGTAAGAACTTAATGATTGCCCGACCCTCAACAAATGTACGAGGTGGCCTATCCTTCGGATAAAAAACATCAGCCGCGTCATCAAAGCTAGACTTGAACGCTCCTGTTTCACCAGTCCACCCATTCTCATCCCATGTTTGTTTCTCACCAAACCACACCACCGCCTGAAGATCGTCGGGAGACATGTTTAGTTTCTGGGCTGCTTCTCGGAACACTATCTGACCTAACGCGAAGTCTTGGTTTTTAACTCCCGTCTCTGCTTTGGGGATAATTCTCCACCTCTTTGTATTACCCGCGTATAAAATTCGGCGTAGAGTCCGTGCCGCCCACACATCAATGGTGGCTTCAAGAGACTCCCCACGTAAGTTCATTGCAAATTGTGGTGTCTTAGGTGCTTTTGTATTTTCCCGCCACACTCCAGCAAGCACCCGCAGAGATGGCATACTATTTTGGCCAAACTTCTTTGTTGCATCATACGACTGGGTCAAGGTCATCCCTGACCGATCCACCCATCGCTCTACAATATCCTGTGCTTTGACAGTCTTGGCTTGTTTTGCGGTAATCACCTGACGCTTGACGGCTTCGGACACGAGGGTTCCCGCATTGATAATATCATACAGTTCTAGGTACTGCTTTATGTTTGAGTCAAACTCACCTGATTTATACCTCTGATAAATTTCAGCGGCATATATAAAGTTTTGTTCGACCCCTGTGTTAGCAGACGTAGCTCCGAGTAAGTTAGTAAATATTACAAGATCTTCTTCTGTGAATATCTCTTTTAATCTGGATTGCATCCGAGTGTACCACCCCAGTCCCGCCGCTACATCGGGACGTTCCATCATTTTATTAGTCTCCTCAACGAGACGTTCAACCGCAGCATCGACAGCACCACTATCAATTAGTTTTTGAATGTCTTTACGCCCCCTTGGACCGACTTCGTAGTGGAGGGAGTCATAGTCTAAAGGTTGTGAATAAGGCTGGTCTTTTTTAGGGGCGGTCTTAAAGAAGGGAGCGCCTATTAAGTTATATTGTTGATTCTTAGGCTCTCCTTTGGCGTTAAGAGGAGTTACAGTAATCTCTTCTCCATACTCACTTGGCTTAGCATACCCATAGTTCTTAGCTATACCAGCTTGTAACCCGTCGGATCGAGTAAGGAACTCTTCTGGATCAGTAGTCAAACCTTCCTCAAGTTTGTCCGCGAGGACAGCCAAGCCTTGGTCTGGTCGTGTTGGGTCAAATGCAATAGATGATTCCTGAGTCCTGTATCCTGCTTTGATGGAACGTAGTTCGTGGATCAGGCTATTGACTGCCGAGTCCATGAATCGGTTACCCTCACCGTTGTTAAGCTCCTTCTGGAACTTACGCATTTCAGCCATTCGTCGGAAGTATCCACTAACATAGCGGAACATGATCTTCATTAGCGATGGGTTGGTGCGGTAGAACGCCCAGTCTTGTTCTGTTGTAAAGCCACTAGTCAGAACTTCCATACGCATACGTAGGTGCTCTTCGGTTAGCCTAGCCTTCAGGTCCAGTAAGTCAGCCTGACCTTGTTCATCGAGATCGGTCGCACGAATCAGGGCAAGGGCTTCAGCGGCTTGCTCAGGTCGGTCAGCATAGTATGACTCAACGATCTCTTCATACATGTAGTCAGGCAGGGTGTCAGCTAACTCGTCTATCTCCTCTTGTGTAAGTGTGTTAAAGGAAGCAACGTGACTTAGCTCATGTGACATGACCTTTGCTACGATTAGTTTCGATGATGCTAATCCGAGGTCCTGAGTGAGGTTCATAATGAACGCGGGGTTGACTACAACCACACCGTCGCGGAACTCAGCCGCAGCATTGATGGTCCGATCAATTTCCAGCGGCACCTCTGGGGGGACTAACTCCCTAGCCACGCGGAGGAGAGCCTCTGCTTTTTGTTGAGCCTCACTAATCTGAGCTCGGTTGGTTACGCCCTCCGTGTCAGTATCAACTTCCGTGAGTTCTGACACCAGCTCGTTTAAGTCTTCTGCCGCTTTTTGTGCTATTAGTTCATCCTCAGTAAGCTCTACGTCTTGCTGTGCCTCAGCCAATGATGGATCAGAGTATACAGCGGGTACACCAGTAGCTTTAAATGCGTCCGAAGTCGCCTTCATGTTTGCAGTAACCTCTGCGACTACTCGCTTGGCACGGGTCTTAGACCTAGGATCACTCACTGATACTGTTGACTGAGCTAAGTCAATCACGTCCGTCAGCGCATCAGCATACTTAGATGCCTCCTCAGTTGTCACGCCTTTACCGAAGAACTTAAATATAGAATCCATGATCTTACGGAAGAAACCACGACCACCTTTATCAGCACCTAAACCTTTAATCTCTGCTTGGAGTTCTGGGCTTAGCATTATACCAGCCACAAACTCGTCCATGTTAACTAAGGAGTCCATCAGAGCGCTGTTGGATCGGTAACCAGCGGTACTAGCCGCCTCAGATATCTCTTGTCTTAGTGCATCGAGCCGCGTAACCGCATCCAGTTGGGCTGGGGTCAGTGTAGAACGTGGCTGGCTAAGGACTTTGGTCAGGGTAGCGTGTACATATTCCTCTAGGAGTACGTTGGATAGTCCGCGACCGTTGTGCCCATCTAAGTTCAGGACGACTTCTAGACTTCCATCTGTCATGGTAGTCTGCATCCCAGCGAATGGCAGGTTCGCGCTAATGATTGTGAACTTCACATCACGTACCAATTCCACGTTCTCTAGGATCAGATTTGCAACTAACTTATGTGCAGTTGTCCCTGTCTCAGCAATCTTTTGAAGTGCACTTACGACACTATTTGAATCCCCAGACACCAAGCCTAGTCTTTCAGCTTCAGCTTGGTTAGCGGCCCTAGCAATCTTACGTTGTGACTCAGCAATGCGGGATCGGGACTGGTTCTTTTTGACGACGTTCCTTGCGTTGGTGTTGTGGTCTTTGTTCTGCCGTGGCGTGCCTGTACGTACGACATTGAACCCTTCAGTAATTACCCTGTATAGGTCAGGGTTGCTGGACTCGAGACTTCCTAAAATTGTCTGTAGATTTTTACTACCTACGTTTTGATCAAGAGCTCGTTGGGTCGTCTCAGCGATCTCCTTGGTCTCCATCCTCGATATTACATTAGCGGCATCTTGGGAACCTCCCGCTAATTCTGTAGCCAGATCTACGAGTATGGCTCTAGCTTCATCACTCTCATATAAAGATTCAGCTACGTCGCTATCTTGATCAATAGCATTATTAGCCTCATCACGGCTTACGGGATCTGTGCTAACAGCTGGTATGGATGTGTCCGTATCCTCGTTAAACTGCGATCTCTCCGCATTGTTCTGCGTGTCTCTAACCCTCTTAGCTTTCTGCTGCTTCCTGAAGTTATCGCTAGATAGCTGAGCAATGAAACTCATAGGAGGCATCGTATTCTCCTTTAACAAGGGGTGGTTAACTATTTCTTGTAAAACAAAGTTGGTAGTTCTTTTTGGGAAGCTACTACCAGCAGTCATAGATGACACTTGTTTCAGTTGTTCGTTTAACTTAGCACCCGTGAGCTCCCTATACCTAGTCTGCTCTACGAAAGCTTGAATTAACCTGCTTCGGTTAGTTGCAGTGTCTTGCCTCAGTTGTAAATTCCCTGTTGGCTTTCCCTCTTGGTCTACCTCAATCGTCCCGTCCTTATTTAATTTAGCAGTTAATAGTTTACCGACAGGACCGTCGAGAATGTTCTTTCTAGCAACGTATGCATTAGCGACTAGCATAGTCTCAACTACAAAACGCTGTGATGCAGCATCAAAGAAATCACCTTCGAGCGGGGCTACACCTTTACGGTTCATTAGGTTCTTCAACGTACCACGAGAAGAACTTTTTTCAGGATCCGAACTCATCGCGTTACTGATGAACGTAGTTACGTTGTTGATGAAATCCCCAACCGTAAATACTTCACCATCTTGTACTTTGGATTTTGTTCCATCAGCTTGAGGAGCTTCGTCTATTTCTAATGGGGTTCCATAAAACGACTGATCAAATAAGCCAGCCCCCGCTGACTTCTTTAGTAGTATGTTGTAGTTGGCTTGTGTGGACGTTACTTTATCTGGATCTGATCCATCCTGAAGCATACCCTCGTTCTCATTATTTACAGACAGCACACTAAGGACTCGCCTTGTGTCTGGGTCTGCGATGATAGAAGGGTTTAGTTCCACGCCCTTAGGGACGATTACAGTCTTACCTGCTTTGAGGTATTCCGCTGTAAGTACAGGGTCATTGTCAAACACGCCACGACCACTAGAGTCTAGGAATCCTTTGACAGGAGCTCCCTTTGAGCTAGACATCTTTTTGGTGTGCGGGTTGTAATGCACCTGCTTACGACCCTCAAATACTTTACCACCCTCTGGCTCAGTGAGTGGTGTGATGGGCCACGTGTCATAAATCTGACGAGCCACCTCAGTAGATACTCTGGGGTAGTAACCTTTAGGTTTCTTGGAATACTCGAAGCCTGACTTTGTTTTGGCAGTTACGCGTGACGGGAAGCCAGAGGCCACTAGTGTGTCAAATGATACTTGGTCTTCCTCAGTATTGAGAAACTCGAGTATCTCTGTTACTGGAGCTTCAGCAGTACCTGCTTCCATGGGGATGTCAATGTCCTCCTCGGACTCAACGACACGACCCTCCTTGTCTAGATTGATCAGCATCTGTTCATTGACCTCTTCTAAGTCTACCCCCTGTTCAGCCGCTTCTTCAATCTCTTCGGGGGTGACTGGAGCCAGCGCATCAATATCAGCTCCACGGACATTAGTTTCGTCCCCTAGGTTCAGCTCTTGTTGAACTGCTTGTGACTCCTCTTCGGTAAGGTTGTCTAGTATGGGAGCCGATTTTACGATTACCTTTTCTTCAACCTGTTGCCGCTCAAATAACTGTAGCTGAACTTCTTCAAGCGTTCTTTCAACCGACTCTGGGTCTACATTACTGTCCAAATTTTCTAGGGTTGCTCCCACTAGCTCAGACATAATTGGCATCCCGACCCAGTCACTAGTCGCAGGATCTCTGACACCGATAACATAGTTCTCTAAGTCCAGCATGTAGTCTGCATCGGGACCCTTCAGGAGGTTCTCCTCAGCCTCTTCAGGTGTTAAGCGTCCCGCAAGAGCACCTTCGCCCTCTTGGTTGAGCCAGTCTGCCATGCGCTGACGTGTACCCACTTCATCTAATGTTACGTCATTAGACTCAGGGAAACCTACAATGTTTCCATCCTCATCTTTTGTTAGTGTTCCATCCACAACAGCCTCGGCTATTTGTAATGAGCGAAACAACCCCGATGTCTCCGCAGGATCGACCTCTTCAAACAATTTGTATTGATCATCTGTCATCTCCTCTTCGACGAGATAATCATAACGCGCTTGTTGCTCCTCATTTAATTGAGCTGAGTCAGACCCTTCGGGCGTAAACCATGAGTTCAGGGGGAGCGTAGTCAGTTTATCTGTATCGTGTGATAACTTCTGACTTTGAGATCTAGGATCTTGTGGCGCGGGGGTAGTAGTGTCAGCTTGAGGGGCATCAGGATCTAGCTTAAGGGTATCCTCGATCTCTTTCACCCTTTGAAGTTGATCTGGTTTGAAGAAAGTTTGCTCTCGTGCCAACTCTTTAATACCGTTCAGTTCCTCTCGAAGTTCATCTTCTCGAGCTTTTTGTGCAGCTGGACCCGCTAAAGGTTTTGGAACAAATGGGGCTGGTTCGCTAGGTGCCCCCTCCTCTGCCGACGCTGCTGCTTCAGTAACCTCAGGTGTAGCACTAGGATCTAACTCTTGTGTCAGCTTAGCCCTAGCCTCATCAGCTCTTTTACCTCGAGCAGGACCTGTCAATATATCACGGACCACTTGTCCAGTAATTGGTGCGGCCGCTGTATCTAGTTCTGCGACGACATTGTCTACAAAATCGAGCTCTAACTTCGCTTGATCTCTACGTGACTGTTCACGTAAACCAGATCTACTTGCTAACTTTTGGTATGCCCCCATACCACTACCAATGATGCCCCCAGTCAGACCTGCTCGGTAAGCTGATTCTAATCGAGCCATTCCATCAGTGCTCTGGTCAGTGTAGTAGTCAGTGATGTAAGAGTTAACGAACTCATCTAAACCCTCCTCAAGGGCTTCCGAAGTAAACCCATCAAATGCTTCGCTGACAATATTCTTCTGACCCGCAAACTTCCCAGCGTTCTTAGCCATGTCTTTGTGGATTTTGCCCACAGCATTCGCGAAGATCTTCACTGAGTCTTCCGACCCAAGTTTGACCCTAGACCCTATGTTGCCTAGCCGCTCCACGACACCTAACGCTTCCCGCTTGGTCATTCCTTTAATGAATGCATCCTCGATACCACCCTTACCAATGGATCTGAAGGCCTTCATAATACCAATGGTGGAGAATCCAGATACTATCCCAGATCCGAAAGCCCTATCATGCTTCTCTTCGTGAGACATGTCAGGATTCATCTGTGTGAGTGTGTCATATGTCGCAGCATAGTTAGCACCCGCAGACCTAGTAAATGCGGGGGTATTGATTGCGGCGTCTTGCGTCCACTTATTGGAAGCTATCTTAGCAAACGAATCAATAGCTCCCATGGCACCTTTCTTGATCTCATCCGTAGCTGGCTCTAGGATGTAACCATCCTTAACTAATCTCTTCAACGCTACCTCCGAGGACTCCTCTACTCCATCCACAACCAAACGCTTAAAGGGTGAGTTCAAGGTCATACTCTTAACAATACCTTTAGTCAAAGACTTAGTGGTCAGTTTGGCTCCCTGTTTAGCTGCGATCAGCATTGCACCACCAGCGCCAGTAGTTGCAGTTAGTGCAGCGGTCGCTGCCATGTCAGCAAAGACAGGTCCAATAGTCTCCGCCACATCTTGCCCTATACCAAATTCAACACCAAACAATCTTGCTCGCTCACGGCGTTGGGCATTGCGTTGGTTAGCTTCGATAAGTTGTTCTCTGGCCCACTCATTACCAGCCATTGCCATTGGTGCTGTCACCATCGAAACAAATCCCTGTCCCCAAGCAGCTCCTACACCCTTAGCGCGTGCTTCAAATTGACTGTAGTTGTCTGGATCAGAGAGAAAATTCTCCAATATAACGTGGTCCTTAGTGCCAGCGGCCCTACCTTCTTGCAATGTACCTAACCATTCCTCAGCATCAGCGCCTTTGCTAAGCAGCTCATTGGCTGAGTCAAAGTTTTGAGCAGACATCGCCTCACGGTTGGCTCTAAGCTGAGCCTTATCCGCTTCAGTAAGATCAGTGTTTGCATTAATAGCCTCTTCAAACTTAGCGACGTTGGAGACAAGTGAGCGGTGCATCTGAGCAGGACCATAGCCGTACTTCTTGATGTTCATCCCTATCTTAGTTGGGTCGTCCTGCAATTTGAACTGCCCAGAACCTAATAATTGATCGCCAGCGCGTTGCGTCAACACGGTTTTAAATTCATCAAGATCCATGTCCATGCTACCGAGAGCAGGGTCCATAGAACTCATGGTGCTGTAGATTGACATGGTCTCATTATTGATGAGCTTCTCTAATCTCTGCACATTTTCCTTATCGTCGTCTATGACTGCCTCGTCATACGACTTGTATAATTTAACAAATCTGTCGAACTGCTTTTGCGAGACTCCTTGTTGTTCCGAGGAACCACTCTTAGTCTCCTGTGTAGGAGGTGCTATTAACTCAGCGTCGAGTATACTGTCAACCATATCACCCAGTTCTTGTTTACGGATGATATCATATGTGGGATTACTGAAGCCATCAGGCGTCTCGAGTTGCTTGGAAATATGAGCGGCATCCTGCAAGGTAACACCATATGGCTTAGATACATCAATGATCTCTTTAGCATTCATGCCTTGTGCAGCTTTTCCAATCTGCACATATGAAGTACCATCTTCTCGTCTAATACGAGCTGCCGCTACGCGACCGTCTAAGAGTGCGCTCTTAGCTGCGTTGTCATAAAGCTTGGTTTGCAAGTATCCCTCCGCCTTGCTTTTCCAAAATTCAAGGTCATCTTTAATTTCTTGGTTTGCCTCGGTAGCCTCTGGGTCAGTTGCCATTGAGTTAGCAAAGGCTTTCTGTTTGGCACGATAAGTGATCACGTCTTCCCATACCTGTTCTGGGGTAGTGTCCTCAGGTAAATTGTCTAAGTTGTTAGCAGCGATTGCTGTAATCTCAGCTGATGGGGATTCCGCTATGAGCTTAAGACTAGCCTCTGTAGATAGCTCAGGCGCAGGGAATAGCTTTGCTGTGTTGACTTCATCCCCATCCTCGGGGTTGACTAGACCTCTTTGTACAGCCGCGCCGTAGAGTGTGTTCCTTAGATCCTGCTCAAAGCCAACCGTGGCTTGGTTTTTTTCCGCGTGCTTCCCTCTAAGATAATCCCCGTAATTTTGCAAATCACCCAGCTCGTCACCACTAGCATTGTTTACATTCCAGTCATCGAAAGAGTCAAACTCAACTTGCTCAGGAGGAACCGTAGGTTCTTCTGTTGCTTCTGGGTTAGTAGCATCATTAAGGTGTCCCCAAGGGGTCGGCGATATCGGAGCGAAGGATTTGACGTCAGGCATAGCTGTTGCGTGTATGTATTGGGTGGATATTACAATCCAGTTCTATTTTGTAAAGATGATTTTTGTCGTGGTAATACTGTGGGTGCAGAAGTTTGATATCCTGCTCTATTGTATTGCTTAGATCTATATGCTTTTTCTTGATCTGTAACGTATACGGAGAGCTGATCACGGTAACCTTCTACTGCGTCCCTTAATTCTGCGTCAGTCATACCCTTGTCTCTAACTTCAGATGGTCTCATACCCGTGAACTTGGCATAGTGACCCACTAGGATGTTCCTAGCCTTGGCTGGCATTGCGGGCTCGTCTCCGTAATCCTTCGCCTCAATATAAGCACCTTCAAGATCTGAATCCAGATCCTCTAGTTGGTCTTTTGACTCCTCTAAATCCTTAACCCCATACTTCGCGATCTCTTTCTGTGTTTCTATTTCGATTGCGGAGTCATAAAACGACTGCGCTTCTGCGACACGTTGAGCAGTATCTTCTTCATTTAACCCAAGAGCTTTGGCTCTTGATTTCACTGCTGCAATATTACCAGCTTCAATAGCTGGCCTCATCATGTTGGTTTGCTTGTCAATCTTAGCCTGTTCTTTCGCTATGCGAGTCTTCTCAGCGTTTATTTTACCAGTGGCCGCAGTATACAAGCTATTTGCCGATGGGGTGCTAAACAATTCGGGGTTCTCTAATCGGTAGTTGGCTAACCCTTCGGCGCGATCTTCTGGGCTACCTTCCCCACTAGTAATCCCAATAAGATTATTTGATATCTGACCAATCCTAGAGTCCTGCTCTCGTTTCCTACGAGCATCATCCCTCCGCTTCTGTAAGGCTTCGAGGTTCATCTGGTATGTCAGATCTCGATTACGCTGCTGATCAATTGCTGCATAGATATCCATGGTCTCCTTGATCTCCTTATTGGATGGGCCAAATGCCTTGTTCAAGTAAGAAGCCTCTGATCCTTTAAGACCAGAGGAGAAGAACCGATTCCTCATCGGCGTGATATCATTTTCTATTGAGAAGCTATTTGGCATATGCTGTTATCTTGTAGAGGTGCGATCCATACGTGTGTCCAAGAGTTTCCCTTCTTCGTATTCCCGAATGCGTTCTTGTGGGGTTCCTAGGTATTGAGAGCTATTGGGATCCAGTCGTGCATCCATGCCAGAACCAGTTTCTGACTTTATGAAGTTACTGGGCATCATTAATGCTGGGTGCCCCAGATCATAACTACTACCTCCAACAACGGCAGGGCCTCTACCTACACGGGGTTCACCCATATCAATACGGGGTCTGTTTCTGTTTCTGTTTCTGTTTCTGTTACGGAGAAACTCCTCATAAGCATCTTGTGCTGCACTACCCATACCACCTTTGGCCATGGCATACTGCTCAGCATCGACAAATGCTTGGGACTTAACCGTCGGGTGACCAGCAAGCTTCATCATCTCTGCTTGTGCAAACATTTGGTTGGCCTCCTTCTTGGCTCCAGCCTTACGTAACTTCCTCGCGGCTACACGTGCCATGTGGTAATCAGATGTAATCCTGCGTGGCTTATCACTGAGGCTACCCGTACGGAGAGAGGATTTCCACTCACCATCCTGAAGTTTTTGATATTTGCTTTTCCTACTCATTTACGATTTAAATTAAGTGTTCCTTCTACGGAGACCTCCTCTAGCACCAAACTGATTATCATCACGTCTTCCCAGCCTGTTCATAAAGTTATCCATTTCTTTACGCCCTATGCCGAGTGCTTTAGCCCTGCTTTGGTCTCCCTTATTGAATGTGTAGCTACCGCCTGATCTATTAAGTTGATTCTCGAGGTATGATCCAAATTCTTGGCGGCCTTTTAATCGTTCCTTGGGGTCTGTAATAACGGTGGGGGCATTACTCGCGGTGGCTCGCGCTGAGGATGATGCTTGGGGGCTCGCGGGTGGTGCCATGAACTCACGCGGAGTTAGGTCAAGACTTGTATCACCAAAACTCGTGCCAGTTATTTCACCCATTGGTTTAAGCACCGTATTCTCAGGGGCTGCTGCATCTGCTACCGCTGGCGCTGCGTCCTGTGGCTTAAGCTTAGCTAATTCTCCTAACGCTGCCTTACGATCTACATTGCGCTGTTTGAGGCGAGCTTCATATTGGTCTCCTGTCTCACCTTCCATAGCGCGTCCCATTGAACCACCGAACTTCTCATTAAAATCTTTCTGGGCAGCTAAGAAGTCATTCGCTCCCTCTGGTGCTGCTGGTGCTGCGGGTGCTTCAGGGGCAGCTGGGCTGTCCTCACTTTCTCTACCCAGTCCAGTCTCTGCTCTGGCTAGTTCAATGTCAGCCATAACTTTATTGGCCTGTTTCATGAGATCACTAGGACCCGCCGCACGCTTTGCATCAATTTTATCTAAGAAGTCTTGGGCACCTTGCTTTTCCTGTTGGAATTCACTAGGCTCTTTTTCTACGGCATCCCGTTGCTCACGCGCTTTGGATACAAAGTCGGCCTTCGCACCTGCTGCGGCACCACCCACCATAGGTCCCTTATAATCTTTTAGAATATCTTTATCTTCCTTATCCCGCTCAGCACGAGCGGCTTGGGTCGCGGCTTTGCTTTCTTCATTGGCGCGTTGACTAGCTGCGTATTCTGCTGCTTTCTTTTTTTTCTCTTCTGGTGTGAGTGGTATTGCCGCCATGTATGTATTACAAGTTAAAGTTAATGATTAGTATATACATTGTGCCTCCGAACTCAAGGGTAAAATCACGGTAAGTAAGCCGCATCATTATACAGAGCAGACTTCAAGTGCTTCATTGTCTTAGGCGGTTTCCGATATGCTTGATTTGGATCTTCTTCTCTGGGCTCCAATGCGATCAAACCATGCCTCTGACGAGCGCAGTCCAACGCTAGAAACGCCGCATCTGCAAGGTCAGGTGACTGACCTAGCCTCTGTTTGAACTCTGGCTTAGATTCGATCCTGACCTTTAGCGATCCTGTCTTGATCATCTCATAGGTCCGACCAACAATCTCCTGAGCAAGATCTGAATCTACACCAAATAATTGTCGGGTCCTCATCAGCTCTTTCCCTACGAACCATAGTTCTGACACTCGGTTGGTGTATAACTCCACCCCTGTCATCTGACTATTTACGGAGACCCGCTTATCTGATGGCTTGCCACCAAAGGTAACACGTAAGAAACGGGGTGACCACTCACCAGCGAGCACGTCACAGAATGAAGATCCAGCACCAGTTGCATCCACCGCCAGATCATCGGGGGCAACACCCTCCTTCTCGCAGATCTTTTTGATCTGCTGTACGAGCTGGTAAGATCTTGGCACTGCCTTGTTTGTCGCATCGTCGTTCAGCTGGTAACTCTTATGGAACTCAAATACATATTGCCCCACATCGTCGGTGCCTACATACCCCGTGTATAGAACTGTGCGGTCACCACCGTTGGTAAACGCGGGGTCAAGACCAGCCACTTTGATGGGCTTAGACCCCCAACGAACCTTGTTCATGCAGCCACTCTTTGTAATCTCAGTTTCGCTGTATATGCCCTCGTCCTCGTCGGAGTCAAAGAACACCGCACGAACCATTCGCATGTAACCCCTTGAGCTTGTGCCGAGTAGCTCACGTTTCTCTGCGATCTGGTCAGCACGAGGTAGGTATGGGTATATTGTTTCACCAGCTAAGATATTAGGACTACGCTCACCGTCGAGTCGGATGTATTTACCACCCCACTTAGTCCTCCAGCCATCATCGACATTGGTGTCTACGGAATCCCAGCCATCCTCTGGCTCAGACCAAACACCAAACGCATCAAACTTAGAGCTCGGGTTGGACATACCAATCATGCGGAACTCGGGGTTTGATGACAAGTTGGTCAGACCTGCGTGTACCACAGCCTCGGAGATCTCAGAAAGCTCGTCACCAATAACGATGACCTTCCTGTTCTTAATACCAATAAACTTACCTACCGCTTCTCGAGTCCTGCTTTTCTCTGCCGCAATCAGGGACAGACCAGACTTCTCTAAGAGCGTACCATGTTCATTGACGTATGCCACGTTACCTATTGAATCCCGAATCCTGAAAGGCATATCATCTATCACTGCCAGTAAGCTGATGATAGAACCCCAAATCCTTTTTCGTGCTTCACGCAACGTGGTTGAAGTAATCAGGACTAAGGTATCCTTTGGCTGGGACAAGCAGTTAACGATGGCATAAGCAGCCATGGTGTGAGACTTGGATGAGGATGCAGCACCGCCCACAGCGAGGAACTTATTCTCAAGGCAGCTGCGGATAATCATCTTAGCCCATGGGTTTTGCTGCATTAAGGGTTCAGGAATGTCGGGGCGGTTCCATAGGATGTCACAAATACGCCAGAAGTAATACTCCTTGGCTTTTGTAAGCTCATGGTTTGCGAAGCCAAAGAGCAGGGCGGTCAGCAAACTGGTTGGTGGGATAATTAGACCACCTACATCCATGTCCGTTGAGGATGGTTTAATGTGCGGCTCGTATTTGCTGTCTAATTTAATGTCCATTAAAGATTGAATACATTGTAAATACCAAGTATACTCCAACCCATGGCGAAGGACAACCCTGAAGACAATAAAAATAAAGGACCAGAACCGCTGCCTTTACACCATAAAAAAGTCAGTAACCCATTCGGACAGAATGGTAAGAAGCGCCGTCTGTTTACAAAAGCCATGGAGCTCTATGAGCAGCAGTATACTTTTGCTGCAATTGCTAAGGAGTGCGGAGTCCACGTATCGACTTTGCGTAGATGGTTCAGGGATGCAGGTGCACCACCTAAGAAGAGTAAGTGGGAAGAGAACCCAACTCCGTGGATTGATAAAGAAGCGCCTAAGCCAGAGTCCATCTTTGATGGCACGGAGGAGCATAAGACTAAGCACGCTGTAGACAAAGCTGCCGAGCACGCGCACCTAAAAGAGAAAGGCAGGATCGATGAGATAGCTTCTGCCCAAGCCAGTCCAGCAGAGCAATACCAGAGCTACATGGCGAGTCAAGCGGTCCGACTGATGCGAGATGGTATGGCTCAGATGAGACCACCAACCAACGTCCGCGAAGTGGAAGTGCTAGATAAGATAGCTCGCCGCCACTTTGGCTTAGACGAAAAGCAAAGCGGTGGCGCGACCAGCCTAAGCATAGACATAAACATTCTAAATGACGCAGCTGCGGCTTCAAGGAAGAGGCCCACCAAAGTTGTCGATGTAGACCCAAATCCAAAAGACAACAAAGACCAATGAAATTCTTCGCCTCACGCACGCATGAGCCCAACCCCTTCGTCATCAAAGGGAGCATCCGCTCTAACCTAGATTACTTTTACTCTGCTAAGCAGATCACGGGAGACTTTGTCAGGGTAATCCCCTCGACATGGAAAGAGATCTCATTCCTACAGAGTCTTGAGAAAGGCTATAACTTATTTGCTCCATGGCACGGCGACGGTGTTCTAGTCAAAGCAGACTTCCTCCCAGCTGTCAGTGATAGTAGGCGTCGATAATGGGGCTTGCTCTGGAGCAGCGGTTGCGATTAGCAGCTGGGATGGTGCGGTGCTAGGATACACGAGGTTGCCCAGCCACAAGGTGGGGAAAAAGACTGAGCTCGACATGATCGGTTTTCGTGATTGGGTGCTGGAATTCAAGCTACCACCCGTCAATATTATCATCGAGGAGCCTCTGCATCACGCGCCATCATCTCAGTCCATGCGATCCATGGCATTGTGCTATGGGCAAATCACTGGGTTGTGCACAGGCATGGCGTGGCCTTGGGAAGGGCTGTCTGTGAGGCAGTGGCAGAAAGATATGCTGGGCAAGTTTCCACGCGGGCAATCGAAGAAGTATGCGCTGGCAAAGGCCAAAGAGCTGTATCCCGATGAGCAATGGTTAGCAACCCCACGCTCCAAAAAACCACATGATGGGATTGTGGATGCTTACCTTATGGCAGCAAGAGAATATCAGATCCACTTTGCAGATTAAAAAATAATTGAGATTTTATTTGACGGTTTTTATATGGGCTGGTATGTGTTGATCACAATAAATCAGAAACCATGAAGCCAGTAAATGAAATCACTATTCCCGAAGCAAGAAGACGCGCATAAGTTTTTCACTATTACCCAGCGGGAGGGACGCAACACACTAGACACCAGCGATGCTGGAACTGGGAAAACTGTAGTTGCCGCTGCGTTAGCAAAATCATTAGGACACCCTGTTGCTGTCCTGTGCCCGAAGCAAGTCATACCATCGTGGGAGCGAGAGCTCAAGGAGATGGGTGTGGAGCCACTATTCGTAATTAACTACGAAAAGATCCGAGGTGGTCGAACCAAGTGGATGACCAAGAAGGGTAAGAATATCATGAAGTGGATTCTACCCATGGGCACACTAGTTCTGGTTGACGAGATCCATAAGTGCAAAGGTCCTTACACCCAGAACGCGCAAATGATCCTATCACTTGTTAACCAAGGATACCAGATCCATGGGATGTCAGCTACCGCAGCTGAGGACCCAACCGAGATGAGGGCTATTGGTTATATGCTAAATCTCCACAATCTTAATAAAGCCCAAGCACCACTTAGGTCGTGGTTCGGCTGGATGAAGCACTTTGGTTGCGAACAAGATTTCTGGAATCAGTGGAGATTAGTCAAAAAGAGCAAACTTAAAGAGCTCAGGACGGCCATGTATGGCATAAGCACTGACCGACTGTCCGTGCAGGATCTACCAGACGCCTTTAAAAAGAACCGTATCTTCGTTGAGCCAATCCAATTTAAGAATCTTGCCAAGATTAAGAAGGCTTACAAAGACTTAGGTCTCACACCTGAAATACTGGAGCAGTATATCGAGCACGGCACCGTCGAGAACAGTGAGCACGTGATCGTTAACATCATACGTGCACGCCAGTTAGCGGAGTCATTGAAAGTCCCAGACCTAGTGGAGATGGCAGAAGACCTGATGCTTGAGGGTTTGTCCGTTGTTATCTTCGTCAGCTTTAAGGAGACCGTGGAGGCTCTATGTGAGAAGCTTTGCTGTGACCGTATCGAGGGTGGGCAGAAGTCCGACCGCCAGCAGGTCATCGATGACTTCCGAGATGACAAGACCACATGCGTGGTTGTCAACACGGCAGCGGGTGGCACAGGCATCTCCCTGCATGATGTCAAGGGTGACCGACCACGTGTCAGCTTAATATCCCCACAGTTCTCCGCCAAGGATCATGTCCAAGTTCTAGGACGTATCCATCGCAATGGCATGAAGTCAGATGCACTTCAGAAGATTCTCGTCGCAAGTGGCAGCGTAGAGGAGGCAGTAATGTCTTCGATGCAACGTCGCCTCGACAACCTAGCAATAATGCAAAACCAAAACCAAAACCAATAAAACAAAACAACACCATGAGTGAAGAAAATAAAGACAACGAACTCGACGAAATCCTAAAAAACCAGTTTGTGCAAGAGCTGCTTAAATTCGTAAGTGACATCCGAACTGCCTTAGGTGATGAAAAGGGTGATCTCGAAAACTCCGAAATCGTACAACGCGCAAAGGACGCATACAAAGGATAATGTCAACGCAGCAGCCACACGCTGACCGAGGTCACGCAGAGTTCAGCCCATCTTCCCTGAAGTATGTGGCTGGGTGTGCTGCTTACCACGGCAAGGATGGTTCATCTCCAGCCGCTGAAATGGGTACTCGTATCCACGAGGCACTGGAAGTGCGCGATCCAGCAGCATTACACAACGAAGAGGAACTGGATCTATATAACCGCTGTGCGGATATGGAAGACGAGTTTCTCGCTGATGCGTTCCCACCAGATGACGAGCGCACTGAGTTCTACGAAGTGCAAGTTGACGTAGATCTGGGTGAAACCCAAACCTATGGCACCTGTGACCGACTGAGTATATCATCAGATGGTAAGTTTGGAGTCCTTGCGGATTACAAGACAGGTATCAGCACCATAGATAAACCCCATGAGAACATGCAAGCGATTGCATATACCATTGGGGTGTTTCAAAAGTTCCCTGATCTGGAGACCATTATGTTTGCGTTCTATGTTCCTCAACGAGGTTCATTACCATTACTCGGTTCTTTTGTAAGAACTGAACTACCTGACCTTATTGAGGTTCTCGGTAATGTCATTAAGGAAGGTGAACGTGTCCGTCCCATGTGGGGTGGTGGTCAATGCCCCCCAGCTGGGGAGTGTAACCCTACCCAGAATTGTAGGTTCTGTCGCCATGAAGATCGTTGCCCCGCTTTAGGTGGTCTCGTTCTGGATGTGGCTTCTAACTTACAACGCAAGGACTTCACAAACATAGACATTGAAGCTGTTGATGATCCAGCATCCATTGAGGAACTCTGGAACATCTCGAAGATCGTAGAAGCGTGGGCCAAACGCCTACGCGCCCGAGCTATGGAAATGGCGCACGAAGGTGCTGAGTTCCCATCCCTTCGACTCTCATCTATGGGAGCTCCTACCAAAGTCGTAGACAACCACAAGTTCATTAAGATCGCCTCCGACATGGGTGTTGATACTGATGAGCTTTTAGACAGCGCCACATTTGCAGTAACTAAGACAGCTAAGCTTGTCGGTGAGACCGCAGACAAAGGCGAAAAAGGACAGAAGTCCGCAGAATTTCTGGACACTTGCAAAGACGCAGGTGCCCTCGAAAAACAAAAGGAGCGATTCACGCTCCGCTAAACCAAAAAACAATAAACCATATAATAATATGCCAAAAGCAAAAGAAGAAGAAATTGAAGCAGCAACAACCACAGCTGTCACTACCGTCGGACAAGAACTTACTATCGATGCCGACGATATCGATATCCCACGACTTAACGTCGTGCAGAAAATGTCCACTGGGGACTTTGATCACGGAAGTCTTATCCTAGATAAGACCCACGAGATCTTACCTCGGGAGACTAAAGGACATTGCATCATCCTCGGTGCAATTAAGAAATGGAAAGAGGACATCGACTTCGACTCGGATGAGATGCCTCGGATCGTAGGAACAAAGCAAGAGATGGAACAGCTTAAGATAGATTCAGAATATCAAATTCTAGAATTTGCCGAGCTAATTCTTATGTTTGCCCAACCAGAAGGTAATACGGATGATGATGCGTTCCCCTTCCCAATTGGTGACAACAACTACTGTATCGGAAAGATCTACGTCCAGAAGGATGCATATCGTAAGACCTATAAAAGCCTTATGACGTTTGCTGCTTTCAACCGTGGGCTACCTCTGAACAGCCGTCTATGGAACTTTGAGTCTCAGATCATGAGCAAGGGTAAATACTCATGGTATGTCCCGACCCTCAGTGTGACTAAAGAGCACGTCCCAGAAGCAGTTGCAGACTTCGCAAACTCATTCCAAGCATAGTTGTATGAGTTCCCATTTAGACGTGATCTCTGAGGAGATTGCAACCGCCAATAAAATGCTCTCAGATCTCGATGACAACATCAAAACTCTGCAAGAACATTACGCTCGCACGGTCGTTATCATTGACGCCTTCGAGAAAGCCAAAGGGCTCTTTGATATCCAAGAAGAGCTTTCACTAGAGGAGTAATCCCTAGTTTAATATACATGACCCACCCACACCCCTATGACGTCATGGGGGTGTGGGTAAATTTATGCCAAATTACAATCACGGCACACACCAAAAATATGAATAATAAAATTACTTACGCGTTAGATTTTGAGACATTTTACAGCAACGACTGTAGTATCAGAACACTCGGCCCCTTGGGCTACTTCTCACACCACGAATTTGATGCCTATATGGTCTCGGTTGTCGGCGATGATGGATACGAATTTGTTGGTCACCCCAAAGACTTCGATTGGGATATGCTAATTGACAATGTTGTCCTCGCCCACAATGCATCTTTTGATGAAACACTTTACAAGTATGGGACCACACAAGGCTGGTGGCCCGATGTCAAATACTCCGCATGGCACTGCACAGCAGATCTTGCGGCTTATGTTGGTATACCAAGGAACCTCGCTGGTGCTTCAGAATATGCACTCGGAGTTAAGCCAGACAAGTCCACCCGAGACAACATGAAAGGAAAGCTCTGGGAAAACATGACACCAGAGTTTCAGGCGGAGGTCTCCGAATATGCATTAGTAGACTCACGTCTCTGCCTACAGCTGTGGCAGAAAATAGGTGACGAGTGGCCAGAGCACGAAAGAGAAATCAGCCGTGTCAATAGGGAGGCTCTACAACGTGGCATACCCATTGATCAAGAAGAGCTCAAGATGGCACAAGAACGTGTTAAGCAATACTTGTTTGATGCGGAGGCTAACATACCATGGCTTGGTGAGAAGCCGACCCTATCGAGAAAAGCCTTCAATGAAGAATGTCGGAAGATGGGCATAGAGCCACCAGCCTCTCTAGCAAAAACAGACATTAAGGCACAGGAATGGATTAAGGAGCATGGGCAGAAGTATAAGTGGATTCAGGCGGTATCTGAGTGGCGTAGGATCAACTCCTTACTTAAGAAGTTGGAAGCTATTGATTGTGCCACGATGCCAGACGGTCGCTATTACGGAAACATAATGTATTTTGGGGCACACACTGGTCGCTTCTCAGGGGGTGGCGGTAACTTTAACCTACAGAACCTGCCCCGAAAAGAAATGTTCGGGGCCGATCTACGCAAACTAATCTGTGCCCCTGAAGGCAAGAAGCTAGTCGTAGTTGACTTGTCTCAGATTGAGGTGCGGACGCTACTGTGGTTAGCAGAGGATTGGGACATGCTTAAAACTGTTGAACAGTCTGATGACATCTACGAGGCATTTGCCATAGAATTTGACATGTGGGATCCAGCTAAAGGATCTCTCAGGGTTGAGGACCCAGACACAAGAAACTTAGTAAAAGCAATTGTATTGGGCGCTGGGTTTATGGCAGGTCCGAAAGCCTTCGCAGCAGCATATGGTTACAGTGAGGAAGATTCACAATCCGCAATTGACCTCTACCGAGCCAAGATGAAAAAAGTTGTTAAGTTATGGGACACCCTCAAGGAAAACCTAAATGGGTATCACCAGCTGGATGACAGAAACTGTGAACGAAAAGACCATGCGGAAGACTTGCCCCTCAGGCAAATTAAGTATGGTAAGCCCAAGCTAGTCAAAGGTAGGTTTGGGTATCCAGAGAACATCACTCAGATTATTAAGCACTCGCGCCGAGTTGATGTCAGGATCTGGCAGGGTTTGATAACTGAGAACTTAGCACAGGGTTTAGCCCGCGACATATTTGCTGGCATGATGGTGGCACTTGATAAGGCTGGATATAAACTCCTGTTCCACGTTCACGATGAAGTTATTTTAGAGGTTGATGACGAAAATGCTTCCGAGGCTTTGAGCGATGTGGTAAGAATAATGTCGGAGCCGCCACCGTGGATACCAAACATCCCACTGTCCGCTGAGGGTTCTGTCCTGAAACACTACGAGAAATAAGACCATGAAATATTTTTACATTGAGAATCTAAGAAGTTCCGACATCACCATTGTCAAAGATTTGTCCAAGACAAAATCAAAAGTCCCCCACCACAAAACCAAATCGGATCACCGTAAGTGGTCAGCTGAGCCGTCCACCAAGCATGTCTTTTACAATACCGTAGAAGCGGATTCTCCACGGGAGCGTGTCGGAGTTGATAACCCACCCCGCTTGATCTATGGTGTCGTAGGTGACTATGATGCAGCGGTAGACTGGAGCGCAATTGAAGATGTCCTAGAAAAGGCGGCATACACACCGACATGGATTTCACAAACACACAGTGGGTACATGCGTCTAGTATGGGAGTTTGAATCACCTGTCCCTACGTCTGATGAAATGTTCCCAGCGTTCATGAAACAGATAGCGCGAATCCTGACACTGCAAAAGCTACATGCAGGTTTTGATAGCACGTCCATGAAGTCGTCCCAGTATTTTGACTTGGGGACAAACTGGAAGCAGATTGGGGTTTCCCTACCTAAGTCTGTGACACAAACCGCAGCTATCAAAGCAGCGTCCGCACAAGCCCCCCGATCTGGTGATGTGGTTATCCCAATCGACGTCGTTGCGGCTGAGGTAGAAAGCAGATTCCCAGCTAGGTGGACCAACCCATTTGAAGTTGGGCAACGTGGACCCCTGTTCTGGATCAATGATGGCATTGAGAGGGATGGTTGTCAGGTTGTTGAAGATGGTATTGTCTGTTATTCCGACCGTGCAGGTAAAGGGTTTGTTACATGGGCTGAGATCTTTGGACGTAAATTCGTGCAAGATTATGAGCAAGAAAAAGTAGGTAGCTTGCTTGACGACTATTGGTATAACGGTAAGAGCTACTACAAGATGAGCTATGGACAAGCAGTCAGCATCAATGAGGCGCAGGTAATGCGTGAGCTCAAGAAGGCTGGTTTCTCTCAGAAGCCCAGCAAAGGCAAAAACACTTCGGAGATTGACGAGGCTATTCTAGCCATCTGCAACGTGAACCGAGTAAATGATATAGCCCCTGTCATCTTCTCCACAGATCGAATCGTGGAGTTTAACTCAAATCGTATTCTCAATACGGCTTGCCTGTGCCCCACGCAAGCGGACAGTGATGGTGACATTAGTAAGTGGCCTTTTATACACGAGTGGCTACACCAGTTGTTTGCCAATAGTGCTGATCAGCGGCCTACGGTAGAATACTTTTTTGCTTGGCTACAGCGGTTCTATATTGCCGTGATGAACCACCAGCTAACTCAAGGGCAAGCTCTATTGTTAGTGGGTCCTACCAACAAAGGGAAGTCTCTGTTGTCAAACAAAGTTATCGCTGCATTAGTCGGCGGCTTCTCTGATGCGAGTGAATACCTCAGTGGCATCAGTCAGTTCAACAAGGACCTAGCTCGAGTTGCAGCATGGGTGGTAGACGATACCACTTCGGCTGCTTCGTTCCAAGACCAGCTAAAAGCCACCGAGCTTATCAAGCGTGCTGTAGCCAACCCTCGTATGGAATACATGGCTAAGTATGCGGATGCTATGTCTGTGCCTTGGACTGGTCGAGTTATTATGTCCCTTAACGAAGACGCTAATAGCCTGTCGGTTATTCCAGCCCTCGATTCTTCTAACCGTGACAAGATTATGGCACTGAGAATATCAGACAAGGCGACGAGTAGCTTCCCGCCAAACCACGTCTTGGAAGATATAATCGAGCAGGAACTACCACACTTCGCTCGATGGTTACTAGACCACCAACCACATGAGGATATTATGGACGGTCCCGCTAGGTTTGGTGTAGTTAGCTTTATTGACGAGAAGATCGCTGAGGCTGCCTACGACAACTCAAGCCGCAGTAGTGTGGCTGAGCTAGTTGACTGGTTTGCCAAACAGGCAAGGAACTACACGGATGACATTGAGTGGCGTGGGACACTGACTGAGTTCCTTATCTCTACGATGGGTTTCAATGAGGGACGCGCAGTCGGTCGGAGTAACAACCCCGAGTTCGTTCGACGTGGGATGTGCACGATGGAGGAAACTACCAAGTCCAACACCAGCGTCAGACCTGTAAGGTCAGAGGGGCGCGGTGGTGGAAAGATATGGGTTATCAATCTCGAAGAGAGATTCGATATCGAGAAAGTGGGTCAGACAGTTCCTACATCAAGTTTGGCACAGACATAGACCCAGCACCTGCTGGTTGGAACTTCACTGTGGGCTTAGCAGACCCACGGTGAGCATCCATCTCCTCTTCAAGGAGGATACGGCATACACCCCAGTGGTAGTTTGCACGCTCAACATCAGCATTATCCTCAGCAATGAAACCAAGCAGCCCGTGTTTGATTGCATTGAGGTTTCCAAGATGGACAATATCCTGCACTGATTGAAGTGGGATGAACTTCCGTTTCATCAAAAGGCGCACATGTTTAGTCAAATTGGTTGGATTAGAGAGCCTGAGACGGCGATAGCGGGCAACTTGATTGCCCTCCCCCCGCGCTAGCGTCAGTATGACGCCTTTCCAGTCCTCCGAATCAGCAGCAAAGTCCACGGTTCCCACGTTGTCGGTGTCTACCGCTACAATCTTGACGTCGAAGGGGACGGTTTCAAATACGATGGATGTGATCCGAGTCGCATCTGAGTTAGTTCCAACCATGGCAGTAGACTCATCAAGCTGGAAGATCTCTTCGCCGAGTTCCCCGTTGGTGTTCAGGTAGCTAACAATAACGCGCCCGCAATCTGGTAGTGTAGCCCCTTCCTTAAGTGGGCGTGCGTAGAGCTTGTATTGCTTGGAACGATTGAGGTCAATAATTGAAGGGGCATAGCCATCATCCACCACACCATACAATGGGTCTGGGCCGCTGCCTACTGTGCTCGATCCTGAACCCGTTAACTTGTAATCATGCCACAGGGATCTGACAGCCGTAGTATTGTCATCAATGGTCGCTGCCATCAGGGACTCGGCACCATCAGGGAGGGAGAAGTATTGGTGATCTGTGACCACGGTATCCTCATACACCAAATCACGCCAGTAGCCCATGCTATATATCCTCGGAAGCACCATATTAAGGCTGGTGAGGAAATCAAAATCGGGGCGAACGTAGTCATTTAGAGACTGGTTAATGGCTGATAAGGTGAGGGCGGGCATAATTTTAATGGTAGCAGATTAAGGAATCAGGGTCAAGGGTTGAGGATTATCAAGGTTGTTGTGACTCGTAGTTATAAAAGTTAAAGGAACCAGAGGGTGGTAAGCCAGTAGCAGTCCATGTGGTTTGTGTTCGTTCGCCTGCAAAAAAATCGGCATCCCTGCCCTGCCAGTAGGCTGCAACAAATGGAAACCCGTCTATGGACACGGTGGTTACGTTATCAGGTTGCGCTTGTCTTTCGCGCCTGTTGCCGTAGAACGGTCCGAACTCAGCCCACCAGTTCGGATAAGGAAATAATCCACCGTCACTTTCCCAATCTCCGTCTTCTGCGAAGTTGCCATATGCAACCCCATTAGCATCAACACCTTCAACACCACTATGCATCTGGAGGGCTCCGATGGGGAATCCGTAACCAATATGGTTTGCTTCGTCGTCAACGTCCCCATCATACATCTTAACAAACGGTCCAAAATTTACTGAAGCGAATACATCACCTGGATATGTAAATGAGTGTATTTCTCTTGAGGATTCAGCTGGGCCACAAGCTGCTCTCTGTCGAGGCTCAACCTCCTCCTCTGAATACCTCAAATATTGGAAGTAATCGTCGCCACGTTCTTCAGAGTGAATGGTAGATAACTTAAAGGGCTCCACACCCCATCCTTCTTCCCCATCAGGATACGCGACATCCGTAAAGATGAGCTCATAAGTTGTTTCTTCCGCTTCGCTTCCATCAGGATACACGGCCTCTGCGGGAATTAAAACAACTTGGAGTTTAAGTATGTCTTCTGTAATTTCAACGGAAGCCAAGTTAAAAACCAAAGCAGAGGCTTGCTCTAGCGTCATGGGTTCAACATATGCGTAATTAGAGACATCCATATTCTCAATGCAGAAGGGTAAATTCTGCTGTAAGAATGATTCGGTCGGGTCAGTTATTTCTGGGACAGCGTCATCCATATCTTAAAGGGGGATAAAGGCTGGCAATGCAACACCCCTGAAGCAGGAATCATTAATGACCATGTTGCTCCTTACCAACTGCGTGACTATGTATCGGTCTGCGGGTGTCGGATCGTCTGGTAAGTCTGGGTTGTTCCGTATTAGAGCAATTGGGGTCTTAGAGTGGGTGAGGTCTTTTATATTATTTGGGTCAGCAAAAGCATCTTCAGGCAGATACCTTTTCCATACCTCCGTCTCCCCATCGTCTCTTGATGCCACTTCAAATGTTACATTTTTATCCTCAATCCCATACTGAAAATATATCACTGACTCTCCTGTAATGTCTATTCCCAGAGCGGCTAACTCAATATTTACATATTTTCCTTTTGTCACTCCTTCGTTCGTGACTCCATCCTCGGTGACAAGGGAGAGATGTGAAGGGTCATAAATCAATGTCCCTGTAGTTGATAGCACCCACTTCGGTCTTCCTGTCTCAGGAAAATCTGGGTCATTGATAATGGTTATTTTCCATGGGTGTACATCACCACTACCACCACTAAACCTTGATGGTGGGAAGTCAACTAGTGGGTCCGTTTGGTAGTAATTCGTGGGTCCTCCGCTGTAATCAGGATAGGGCATTGTATTAAACTGGTGGGTAACACGTTATTGTTTTCTGGAGGAAACCTCCTTGGAAGGGGGACACCTCGTCTGAGATTACAACATTAACCCAATTAGTTTGCTCGGTGGCTGGTATTGTCTCATTCCACACTAGGTATTCCCACTGGTCACTTGTAGTACCAGTAGTACCTGAAAACGTCTGTGCGGTGTGTAAACATGGTGGGATACTTACCCTAAACAAAGGGCACGAAAAGAAAACAGGGGTCGTCTTCAGGAAGGGTCCTACCGATGATTGTCCTGTTGGGGCTTCTTTAGACCATGTCTCAGTCACGCTAGCGCGGCAGGGCCCACTATATTCTTCCTGTATGTATGTCGGGAAATATGAGAAAACGTCGGTGCCATCTCTCTGGGACCATTTTTGGGGCGTTAGTCCCCCTAGCACGGCTGGCCATTTTTTGTTGACGGTGCTCTCATACGTAACTGCGGGCTCTGGAGTAAATACCGTCCTGTCAATTCTGTATATGACATCGGTCGCATTATTATACACCGCTGTATTTCTTACTTCCTCAGTAGGCGCTGGAGTTGAGTTGGGGGTCTTATCATATTTAGTGAATGTTTCACGAGTGAAATATGGGTTAGTCTCCTTAGATGACGTGAACTCTGCGGTGTCTGGAACAGGGGTTTCTTCGTCAATTTGGAACACCTGAATCGAAGCTCCCGTAACCTCACCCCTATAAACTGCTCTGATGCGGTTTATCTTATTTGGATCTTCAGCGACACCTGTCTGATTAAAGTAAGTTTTAACTTCCAGATGTCCCCAATCAACGGATGATATAACGGTGTAGGTATAAGTCTCGTTAGGGTCTATCTCTGTAACTTCATCAACTTGGTATACTTCGGTGGTGCCATCATTATACACCAACCTAGAATTACCCGTGCTGGTTAATGCTCCGCTAGTGGCAAACTTAGACGTAGTGGTAATCGTGGCATATATAGTAGACTCTTTGGTCTCCCCATTCTCCGCTGCTTTGAATACAAGATCTTCTACATCGACTTGGTAAATGATTGTCCCACCACCCCGATACACTACCCTTGATCTACCAATGTTTCCAGTGACGCTAGAGCTCTGGCTATATGTACTAGTTGTCGTCAGCGTGCCATATAAACGGGCTTCTTTAGTCTGACCAGCATCTTTATTAGAGGCTACTGTTGTAGTCTCATTGTCAACTTGGTAGATAACAATCCCACCTCCGCGGTAAGCCACACGTGAACTTCCTGTAGCGGATGAGATATTGCCAGAGGTTGCATATGTGCTTGTTGTAGTGATGTCGGCGAATATAGTCTGCTGTTTAGTCTGTCCAGCGTCTGTGTTAGTGGGTAACTGAGCGACCTCATTATCAATCTGGTAAAGGATAACACCACCACCTCGGTAAACTACTCGAGAGCTACCCGTGTCACCAGTGACATCACCAGACTGGGCATATGTGCTAGTTGTGGTGATCTTGGCAGCAGCTGTTTTTTGTATTGTCTCACCAGCGTCAGTATTAGTAGTGATCGTTGTCGTCTCTTCATCTACTTGGTAGATCACAACACCACCACCGCGGTAAGCTACACGTGAGCTACCAGTGTCTGTGTTGATCGTAGGAGAAAGTCTGAACTCACTTGCAGTAGATATATCGGCGAAGACAGTCTGCTGTTTGGTCTCACCAGCGTCTGTGTCGGCAGGTAACTCAGCGACCTCGTTATCTATTTGATAAATAGTTACTCCGCCGCCGCGGTAAACGACCCGAGAGCTACCAGTGTCCCCTGTGACATCACCATTCTGGGAGAAAATACTGCTAGTGGTGATAATTGCCGACGCGGTCTTCTGTATAGTTTGACCCGCGTCCGCATCTTCTTTGGCTACTACAGACTCCTCACTGACTTCATATACCTGCGTCGTACCATCATCATAGATAACCCGACTAGATCCTGTTTCAGTGAGAACGTCTCCACTGGTGCGATAAAACTTATTCGTAGTTATGGACGCGTAGATCTGCTCATTCTTCTCCTGACCTGCGGAGCCTTCTTTAATGGTGAAGGTGTCTTCGTCGCGTTGATAAATTTGTAAGGTGCCATCATCAAACACAATACGACTACGGGTGTTGTTCTGCCCTACAATGGGCTCGGTTCCCGCGGATGTGTTGGTCGTTATCTTACCATATGGTCTGGTCTCAACTTGTGATTCGTATTCAAATCCAGTGAGCTCGGCGCTACGCTGCTTCCTCTGCCACCCACGCTCATCAAATGATACTGTGTAATTACCCTCTCCGTCCTTGTCATCCTCTAGGGTGGAGGTTTCGATAATCTTATACCCGATGTTATACTGGTGTTCCTCTTGAAAGGCCCAGCCTTTCTTAGCATAAATGTCCAAGACTACACTGAAATAGCTGTCTATCTCAGGTGGGGTCTCCTGAGATATACGTCGTGTAGCATATTCATATTGACCATACTTAGAATCTGGAGTTCCTACTGCTGGTCTTGGGAACGCACCTACCTGACTACGAGGTACGATCCATGTTCGTGTTACCGTAAGCCCTCCTTCTTGTAGGCTTAGGTTACCATCCTGAGCCGCTGGGTCGGGAGTCTTAGCGTAGACATGCTCCTCAGATACATACAAAGATGAAAGGGTATCATCTTCGATAGGTCTCTGAGCTCTGTCCACAAGGAGGTATTCACCTGTGAACTTGCCACTAGGGTCTGATGGCATAGATGCACCGACCTCTGGGCTAGTGGGGTTATAGTCTTCCCGTAGTGTGACGTAACTGCGGCGTACCAATGATATACGTACACCTCCAATGTCTACAAATGATTCGGAGAAGTTATACTGGTCTTCGTTGAATCTATCTCGAGCGTAGTAATATTTATAGAAGTCTCCTATATTATCATTCGGGACTGCTGCTACAAACTTGTGATCTGTAAATTCACCGTGGGCCTCCCCAAATTCTGGGAGTGGTGATGGCTCCAACTTTTCATTTTTACGGTCTACTAACTCATAGAAGACAAAGTCATTCTGGTTGGGCGTCAGGTAAAGGAAAACTCTTCGCTCGTTAGCCTCGCCGTTCTGAACATCTGAGACGTAGAACCACTCCTCAGAAACCTGCTCAACCCGTCTATGTGACCCTGTGTCTTCGTCCACATCCCAGAAACTAGACGAACTATCAAGGACTAATTCCCCAATGCTCTTGGTAGAGCCTTCTGGGACCTCGTCACGGTGGAGTAATATTGTAGTCGTGAATACGTGAGCACCTGTATTCTTATCATATGTAGTCGTCGTGATGGGCACACGCTTCAAGTAGATCCTGCGTTCAATAACGAACATTGAATCCATCTCGTCGGGGTTCCTCTTTGAGGATATGCCAACGGTCTCTCCGATACGTGACTGCTCTCTGGATATTAAAGTATACTGGTCGGATTCCTCAAATGGATCCGCGTCCACAATAGGCATTGCGGAACCTAGGGCTGGAGAATCCTCATCATATTCAGACCTTAACGTAATGTATGACCGCTCTACCTGATCATACGTACCAGACTTATGGTTAACGGTAGTGTGTTCAAAGTTGTAATCGTCTTGGTGCTCTCGCTTAGCGGCGTAGTAATAGTAATACACCTGCCCTTCGTCGTCGGCTTGGACGGCTTGGGCGAAAAAATGATTGGGGTATTTCCTAAAATCTGGGTGTGGTTCACCATACTCAGGAACCGATTCCTGAACCCTTTGCTTGTCTACTTTTTCGTAGAATAAGAAATCCTCGTTACGTGGGCTAACGAAGATGGATACGCGCTGGCGTTGGCTACTCAGAGGCATAGCCACATATTACCTGATAATCCAAGAAAACCAATACAAAATTCTATGGCTTAGCCTTTAACTCGGCTGCCAGTTTGTCAAGGGACTGGCTTAATTTACTATAAGATTCTCTGTGTTCTTGTCGGTCCGCCGTGCGAGCAGCCCTGTCTTCACTCCTAGCCTGTCTGTCTTCTTCACGTAGGAGGCGATCCTCAGACATCATATCCTTAAGGAAGACACGATGCACTTCATCACGTTCGTTTATCGTTTTTAAAAATAACTTACTGATAAAGTATAATCCACCCACTGCTACACCTAGTGGCCCGCCTTCTAATATTATAGTTGAGAAATCCATGTTACGATAAATTCATGTGCTTTTCGAGTCTAGCAACCCTCTCCTCTAAAGTCAACGACGGCTTTGTTTGCGGGGCGAAACCAAGGTATTTACACACCCCATTGGCCACTGCACGGGCCATCTTCTCCCTGTTCATCGCATCACCTATAAACTTCTCTCCCAGTGGGTTATGTATGAACTCACCTTCCATAAGAACAGCGGGACAGTTGGCTAATCTAATCACAGCAAAATTTGCTTCTTTGTCCAGATCTCCGTCTGACCAGTCGTTGCGAGCATGTTGTGAGGGGAACTCGGCTGCGTGTGCATCACCAATACAAGTCGCGAGCTTGTCTGAGTTGTTGTCACGCCGTGTTGTGAACACTTCCCACCCATTAGCAACCTCACTGTCAGCACTGTTAAAATGGTATGAAATAAATAGAGTACATTTTTGTGTGTTACATACGTCGGCTCTTTCGCTTAAGGTCAAGTAGGAGTCGTTCGTGCGGGTCATTACAACCTCTACTATTGGTTCAAGCATGAGCTTGATGCGTTCACACACGTCTAGGGCCATCTCCGATTCTTTTAAACCAGAGGGCCCTAAAGCTCCTACGTCATGGCCGCCGTGCCCAGCGTCGATACAGACTTTCACTTGCCTGAGTCGTCGATAATAATGGTTGGCTTAACGTCAATCACGAGCCCTCCTTTGGGAGAGTATGATGCGTTCACCCCATTTGCTTCAACACCCCAAGATACGGGGAGATCTGCACATGATGCGAGTGCCATGAAAGGAATAAGTAGAAGTAGGTTCTTCATTTGCTTTCAGGTTTAAAAATCCAGATAGCTGAGATTAGAGCAAGACCTGCTCCAACAATTGCGTCTGCTTGCTCTGTAGACAGGGCGAGACCTGCTAAAGCAGCGACGGTGATAAGTCCGCGCCAAGTGGACTCTTCTTTCAGGCGGTTTAGTATGTTCTTCATAATTTTAATGCTATTATATACAAGACAGTATAGATAATGATCGTGGCTCCGCAGAGCCAGATCATATCCGCTTGACTGTCCATGATTGTTTTTAGTCAATAGTTACTGAGCCATCGGCTGCAGTTGTAGTAGCTGGCTTTGCGGCTACCTTAGCCATGATGGCATCCAGATCATCTTGCTTACGTCCTGCGAGGGTCGTGTTGAAGTAGGCAATAATATCTTCGTTAAGTTGGAAGATTTCTCCAGCATCAGTCCCCAGTTCTGCCAATACCGCAGCGGGGTCTTCGCTGCTCCAAAGCAAGTCCCAGCCGTGATTCCAGCTTTGGATAAGTTGGTATGCCATTTGTGCTGTGGCACGCTTTACTTGACGGGCTGAACGCTCAGCAGGTGTGAGCACTGGTTGTGTTTGGTTTGTTAATACACTCATTGTTGTTGTTGTTGTTGTTGTTGTTGTTGTTGTTGTTGTTGTTGTGTAGGTCGCCAAAATTCAGCTCCCTTAAGTTGGGCACAAAGTTCTGCACCCAAAATATTTTCGGAATCATCCGTAACTGATTCTACCTTATTGCGTATGGAATGCAAGTCAAGACCATGCACCCTGTCATCCTCATACGTAACCTGTTGTACGTTGTCAAAATCATGATCTGGGGCTTCCATGCCAAGGAACTCCCATACTTGGGACATGGTTTCTGTTGGTCTACTGGTCAAAGCATCGAACTCTACCAACAACAAACGGTCAACTAACCCACGCTGAGCTACATCTTTAAGTCGGTTGTAAGCGAGCCCGAGCACTCCGTCCTTCGCGAGCACCTTTTCGGCACGACCTTTGATGGTTTGTGCATCAAAGTAGTCTCCGCTATCTGGTGTGTTGTGAGCCGCTTTGCGATGAAGTTTCTCCATGCTGGCCACAATTTGAGCAATGTTTCGGACAGGCACAAGAACCTTGGATGGTTTACCGAGGGCGAACTCAGCCATTTCTAGGAGGGAAGTCCACCCCCTGCCCTTATCTATAACCACAGGCTTATCAGTATCGTGGTAAGCGTGAAGCGTGGCGTGTAGCACACGTTGTAGGTTCTTGTCGTCCGCTAAATCCTTCGCTGCTTTATGTTCCAACCACTGGTTCCAGTTGTTGCGAAGCACGAACAATGTTTCGTGGCACGCACTTGTAGGTGTGGTGTGTACATCTGGGTGCTGAGCTAGGAGGTTACAGAGCAAAGTTGACCCGCTACGGGGTAACCCACAGACAAAATGTATTTCTTTCTCCATGGCCCATAGTTTAGGCTACAGGGTCGGGGGTTCAAGCTTTTTATACAACTCCCGAGGTGCATTATATATCGGCAAATCTGCGCCCAACGCCCCCATTGTAGAGATAGTCGGCAGTCGCTTGAGCCTCAGCATCGTTAGTCGGAGCCGCTTCCCAATGCCCCAGCATGGCAAATTTGCAAGGATGATGATTGGTTCCCCAATTTCTACCTAATCGCAGGGGTCTGCTTCTTGTGCAGACCGAACAGCTGTAGTTAGAATTTGTTCCTTGTGATACACCATCAACATATGCTCTCAATGTAGTGCCGTCATAACTCACAAGGTAATGCTTCCACCCATCAGCGACGTATTGCTTGGTAATTAATCTTCCTGCTTCGTTGTGTATACTAACAGCCTGATCTGTATTGCTTGTAGATCTGCCGATCATCATCATGGTGCCATTTACTGCGGTGTTTCGCCAACAAAACCACGGCGTGTATCTAGGGGCTTCAATAACAAACTTTACCCATGCACTAATTGTAACAGGCGCAGTCCCTGTGATCGTTTTGCTAAGGGAAGTTGTTGCGCTAGTAACGGTGCAACCACCTCCGTCTGGGGCTGTGTTTGATTCTATAACAGTTGTCCCCCCCACATCAACCATGTTTCTCAAGGAGTCAATGCTATTGGTGTGTGCTGAATCATCCAGATCCCAGTAATTAGTAGGAACCCCTAAAGGAAAACCACCGCCTCTTTTGCTAGTTAATGATATTGGGAACTTCAAACTCATAGCATTGGATCTGGGTATGATGTCCACTCAGCAATAGTAATACCAGCTGGTGCTTGCGATGTCTTCCATGTTGCATCATATTGAGACAGGTAATCAGCATGGACGTAAATTGTATCGGTCACTTTGTGGTAATTGAAAACCTGTCCACCAGTGAATATGCTTGCTGGGGAGTTGATGTAGTAATCCCTTACTGTGCTGTCTCCGTTGATTTTAGAAAAAGCTACGTTAGCTACACTGGTTAGAGATGTAGGCAGAAAAATGTCTCCTGCATATCGTGTGCTTTGAAACGCACTAACTCCAATAGTCTGTAAGCCCTCGCTAAAGTTGAGAGCTACATTTGTTTGTGACCCTTGGAAAAAAGCATCATTGGAAATGCTTATAATATTGGATGGTATATTTATCTCAGTGCAATCATGTTGCCTGAATGCAGCACTCCCTATACTTGTTGCATTAGTCCCTATTTGGATTGAGCTTACTGGATTAACGTAACGAGCAAAATTATTAGGAATGTTTCCAGTTGTTAGCTTGAGAACACTACCACTCGCATCAAATGCGTAAGTCCTATCTGGCACAGGTTCAAAATCGGGAAGATCTACATACCTTCTATACACTCCACCGTTATACAACAAATCAGCGTCTTCTTGTGTCATCCAGCGTTTCCAGTAAATAATCTGTGCTACATCAACGGCTGAGTTTCCTATTCTGTATATCGGTCCATTGCCTTGGTTGGCGACAGGAGTATATTCTCTGAAATTGTCATTAAAAAAGGTTTGTCCTTCTCTTGTGTCTGCGTCCCATTGATAAAGAACAAGAACCCATTGCCCTGTCCCTGTATACTTGTTGATACCAGACATGTTGTAATAACTTGTGTTGATTCGGTTTCCACCGTTGTTAAATGATACCCGACAAGAACCACTACCTCCTCCTTGCACAACATATGTGTTTACTGCATAAGCTGGTTTTCTAAGAACTAAACCAAGCGTTTGTTTTCCAGCCCCAGCATTAAAACTGCAACCAAGCGTACCAAAATAGCTGTTTTTGTTATTAGACCACTTATATGCTGTTGAAAAAGTTGGTGGTTGATTAGCGACAGTACTTCCTATTGTCCCAATGTTATTCCCAGCGAACTGACCGATAGTGCTTCCACCATCCCACCAATCGACAAGACCGTCAGTTATACTGCCACCACCTTTTTTGCCAGCTAATGATATTGGAAATTTTAACGCCATTAAACCTCGATAGCAAAGGCTTGCTCGAACAGTGAATCCAAAGTGGCATCATCTAAGCCTAAGCCCGTAGCCATTGATGTAAGCAAAGTGGAATCCCTGCGTAGTGTGTTACCGTGATAAAACACCTCTTGAGCTACGGCTTTCTCGACAGGATCAGCAATAGCTGTGATAGCAGCGTCCACAGCATCCATTAAAACGCTTTCCCCAAAAGGGGTCACTTTAGCAATAGCCCTAATACGCCATGCTGGGACTTCATACCATTCTTCTTCGGTTTCTACCTGTTCTACTTCAACCCACCCGTAACTTGTAGTGGTCAAGAGCCTAGACCAAATCTTGCCTTCAGCAGGTGTGTCGGTAGGGAAATCCTCGTCCTCAACGTATGCATAGCCCTCTGGTGTTGTGGGTGGGGGCGTGTCTCTCGATAGTGTGGTGGGTAATCCACCCACACTCTTATAGCTTATTCGTAAGGGGTTCGTCTGTGTAAGTATGTAGTTCATATTATTAAGTTACGTCGCTGATATATAGATATAGATCTGAGCCTCCTGTATCATGCTTATACCACCCCAGTGTGCCTACTCCTGTCGATGCCGTGATACTAGCGATGTCTGCAGCATCCCCCGCGAGAACTGTTTCCCCAGCGGTTAGGTTAAGGACATAGCCACCTGTAGCATCCTGTGTTATTTCTATTAAACCACTGTCACCCACACTAGCATTACTAATTGTCAAAGTAGTGGCGTCAGCTGTAAGCTGCACCGTTGCGTTAGGGCTGATGCTTGCATCAAATGAAATGGTGTTAGCACTGAAACTGGCTGCTTGGGGTGTTGTGTTCAAGTTAAGTGCTGATCTAGCACTAGCTTTATTAGCAGACTTTAGGAAGCTGTCTATGTCTGTTGATACGGTTACGTCTGGCATGATTTAATTAAGGTTGAAGGTAATAAGAAGTTCCGTCTGGCTGCTTGTACAAGCTGTTATCTGGTTGTCTGTATAGGTTACTAGGTATCACACCAACAATTTGCACCACTGTACGTGCTGCACACTTTGCGATAGATAATCCAATACCAAGCATTAGACTTGTTTGTAGGCAGTTACGGACCCTGTAGCCAATGTGAAACCAGTGATCTGCCCGTATAAGACATACCCAGCAGGGAATGTAACACCAGTGCCATCATCTCCGCTTGAGTCTAGTTCCTTCCACGTCAGTGCTGACAGGGTGGATTCCTCGATAAATGCCAAGGCACAGAAATCACCAGTCACAGCTCCTGTTGCGGGGAGTGCGATAGTGGCTCCAGATTGGCCGAATGATTGCTTTTCAATATTTGAAGTTGCCATAAGTTTATTATATCAGTAAGTAGTTTATGTGCGAGTCTAAATGTTTGTCTTAGAGTTTTGTGACAACTAGCTGACCCGACTGAACAAGGAAATTGCTAGTACCTCCCGCGTCAACGCTTTGGAAAACGGCCACTGCTGATGTTGGGCTTGTTGCGGCAATCTCAATAATACCACTTACTGTGGCACTGCCAACGGCTCCATTGTTTGGCATAGCCCTGTCGGCCACAAACCCCGTGCCTGACCAGCTTGTGCCATCGTAGTGATAAATCTCGAACTGGTATTCGCCAGCAGTGTCGGTCGTGCAGCAGATATTCGCTTCGACTCTGTAAGTACCCGCAGTCGGTATTGAGATAGCGTTGGCTGTTGTGCTTGGTGTAGTTCCAGTAGACGAGCCAACAGAAACCCAATCCACTATCGCTGGGGTAGTGTTGCATACCGTATTTGTGGCGTTCGCATTGTTATAAAGCACGCCGTAAGTAGCACCACTTAATTGTTCAATCTTGTCGTAAACTGCATTCTTTGAAGGGGCCGTGGTGTCACCGTCCCAGCTAATTCCATAAGTGGTGTCGTCTGCTCCCGCAAGATGGGTGTCGTTACCAGCATCATCTGTAAACCAAAGCTCGTTTGGTGTTGCGTTTTTAACCCAGATTTGGCCGCGACCTGCTATATCGGCCAAGGCGCTTGCTCGCTCATCAATGAACAAGGGAGCAGAGATGTGCATTCCGTTAGCCACTCGGAAGTTGGCTGTCTTTTCTTGCGTGATGGTGTAGTCAGCGGCGGTGGTGTCGGCGAAGGCAAATACCCCGTCCAACCTACCTAGTGGCACACCAGTAGCCTTGACTCGGGTTCCAGCGATAACACAATTTGAACCATAACTGATGTTGTTATTGTTACCACCCAGTATAATAGAGCTATCTGCATAATTTCCAGAGTTGGTCTGGCCTGCAAGAATAGCACAGTATCCTCCACCACCCATCCCCCCATCAAGAGTGTGTCCCTGACCACCAATAATTGCGCTGTTGTAAGAGGACATTGTGGGAATAGAGGCATTACCCGAATGTGCTAGGATAACACTGTTCCCATAGCTATTAGCCATACTAGAATTAGTAGATGCAATAATTGCGGCGTTCGGTGTGGCTGAAGCAAGAGTATTACCAGTTCCAGCAGTAATAAAGCCATGAGTGCCTGCCGCGCTATTGAAGCTACCACCGATAAGTGCAGAGTGGGTACCAGCTGCAACATCATCAGCGTTACCCTGCATCTGAAGATCTACCGAATAGTTGCCTCGGGCATCAGGTGTGGAGCTTCTTGCTACCGCAGAGATATCATAAGTTGAGCTTGAACCTTGGGTCGTGCCACCAGTCGCTGCGTCTTGCCACGCCAGCCCTGTTGCGTAGCCCGATGCCGTTGTAAGAACTTTACCATCTTGAGGGAACGCCGTTAATTTGGCAGCTGTGTTATTACCCGTTCCGACAATAAGATCACCCTTAGCATCAAAGGCTGTGTCAGTCGTGATATCCCAACCAAGTGTTTCAATCTTATCGTAGATCGCATTCTTAGTGGCAGCGTCTTGGTTTCCGTTCCACCCAACCCCATACGCAAGGTCGGATGCTGCTCCTCCCGCTGGGGCGAGCTTGATGACGGATCCATCGTATGTTAAGACTTGCCCGCTTTTACCAGATAGATTCTCATTACTCTGGAACACATAGTTATCTAATTCAATGCTTGCTGCTCCAAAATTTCCCGATGCTGAGGAGAGTTTTAAATTACTTCGATAAAAACCACTACCTGTGTTATCAACGACACTTATCGTCGTTGGGTTTTGAGCGCCGTAGCCTGATGAGGTCCCTGATCGGATATCTAGACTGAACTCATCCAAGGTTGAACTAGTAAAAGATAAGAAGGGTGCGTTTGACTTCCGTATTTCAAAGTTTCCCACATCTAAATTACCGCCTAATTCGGGGCTCGTGTCCTCTACTATGTCTACCAAGCCACCAGAAGGGGCGGCCCACTTAAGACCAGTGGCTTCAGCAGCATCGGTCGTTAAAACTAAATCATCGGTGACAGGCGCAGGTAGTATTGAAGCGGCTCCTGCCCCAGTTGCAGCAATTAAGTCGCCTTTAGTGGCCCATGAGGCATCGGTGGTGATGTCGCTTGTGATGACTATCCAATCAGCTGAGTCGGATAGGACTCCCGATGATTTAGCTATTAAAACATCACCAACCGCAAAGGTTATGTCTGGGTCTGTTACGAAGTTGTATGTTCCTGCTGCGGTGACGTAGTAAATGTCACCTACAGTGGAAGTAATTACATTCAGGTTTGGGGAACCGAGTCCACCCGATGCAGTTGGATCAAAATCTCCTTTGTATGAAACTTGGTCTGATGATAACCCATTCAATTTTGAAGCCAGCGCATCTGTGAAAGCGTTGGTATCTGCCTCAGCTTCGTAAGCCACTTTGATCTCTGCTCCTGTCTGGTCAGCTGTCGCAGCGGTTTCTATGCCTGTCAGTTTTGTTTGCTCAGCATCCGTGAAAGCGTTGGTGTCTGCCTCAGCTTCGTAAGCCACTTTGATCTCTGCGCCTGTCTGGTCAGCTGTCGCAGCGGTTTCGATGCCTGTCAGTTTTGTTTGCTCAGCATCTGTGAAGGCGTTGGTGTCTGCATTGGACTCGTATTTTGTCTTAACGGTTCCCGCGTCTAACCCACTCCCGACTATGGTCCAGTCACTTTCCGTGGATGCACTGTCAACCTCTGCAATTATGGTTGTCCCAAGTAATAATGTTTGACTATAAAAACTACCCTCTGTCTCGACGACATAGGTGTCTCCTGCGGAAATTGCGATCGCTGATGGTGATGTTAAGTCAGGTGTGTTAGTCGAAGCATTGTAAGCTCCTTTGAAACTTGATGCGCTTAGAAGGATCTCATTATCGACATAGGATTTAACACTAGCTTGTGTTGGGACTTTTGTCTGTGAGTTGCTCACCAAGGTGGCTTCGTTTAATACAAATGAGGCTCCGCTAATATCTGCATCCGTGGTTTTTACAATGACATTACCATCGGTAATATTGGCAAGGGTGTGGGTGTGGGCTGCTTGAGCAAAATCGGTGGTGTCGGCTGCAGCTGCGGTGCCACTGTCAGATATGTCAGAAAGGGTGTGAGTGTGGCTTGCTTGAGCAAAGTCGGTGGTATCGGATGCAGCGGCGGTGCCGCTGTCAGATATGTCAGAAAGGGTGTGAGCATGGACTGCGCCAGCAAAGTCGGTGGTATCGGATGCAGCTGCGGTGCCGCTGTCGGATATGTCAGAAAGGGTGTGGGTGTGTGCCGTCGGGTCACGGTCATCTGATAAACGAGTGTCATTGCCTTTAACAACTTCGGCAGCTGCGGCATTACCTACTGTAGCTACATCAAGACCAGCGGCACTCCCAGAATCCGTAATCTGAGATAGTGTGTGGCTATGTGTGGTTGGTGTTCTCGCATCACTAAGGCGGGAATCCGTGGTATCAATAAGGGTAGCATCAGAGATCTGAGAGTTGACTGAAGACAAGGTCCCAGCTTGGATGGAGTTGCTAGCGAGTGTTCCTTGGGATGCGGTCGCAAAGTCGGCTGAGGCGGAGGCAGCTGCTGTGCCTGCATCAGTAATATCAGCTAAGACATGTGTGTGAACAACATCTGCTTTTCCTTCTAAGGAGCCTGAGACCCCTGTTAACTTGATAACTTTAATTGGGTTGGCCATACTAGTGGGTGATGTGCTTAGATGTTGTCAGGACAATGTTCTCTGAATAATGAATGTCACCACTTGGGTCGGTGAACTTGATGTCGAATACCATCGACATCTGTGGGGGTAAATTTAAAGTATCGGCTGGGGGTGCAGACACGCGGATTTGTCCGACCGCTGCTGCTGTGTCGTCGATACTGAACGTAACAAGTTTCTCGTTACTTGAAACAAGTTTAAGGTCGCTTTCAAACGACCATGAAGAAAGATCAATAGGGTTATCCACCTCATCAACACAGAGACAAGTCTGAGAAAATGTAGAACCTCTCTTGATCTCAATCTCTGGGGCGGGCATGGCTTAGGCGTATTCTTCTTTTTCTTCGTCTTCTTCGTCGTCTTCAGTCAAGGCTTGCTCAACCGCAGATGCGAAGTCGGCGTCTTCCTCTTCGGGTTCACCCTCGGGCTCCTCCTCGGTCATTTCTTCGGACATTTCCTCCACCATCTCAGGATCGGCAGGGGCTTCTTCAGCCATCTCTGCTTCAGGGGCTTCTTCAGGGGCTTCTTCAGGGGCTTCTTCGCCTCCTTCGGTCAGGGCCTCGGCTTCGGCGACAGCCTTATCAGCTTTGATCTGCATTTGTTGTGCTTCGAGTTGTAGCACTTCCGCTTTGGCGCGGGCTAGTTCTGCTTCAATAGCAGCTGCGAAGTTGTCGGGCTCTTCTGTAGATTGGTTGTCCATAGGTAAAAGGTGTTGCGGGGGGTATAGTTTTTATACCCCCCACAACGGTTAGTTTGTTTTAGCGATTAGGCTGCTGGTGTAGCAGAGTCGCGCTTGAACAGAATGACGTATCCGAACTCAGTCTTGATTGGCTTGGAAGCCGATGCAAGAACACCACGGAAGAATCCGTTGGTCTGGTCTGGGTTTTTGTCTTCTGATGCGATGTTGAGCCAGTTGAACTTGCCCTTGTAATCACAAGCGTTGAAGCTCAATCCGTTGGAACCACTGAATGGGTTAGGAATCTGGGACTCCATAACTTCACTGTGAAGAACGAATGCTGCTTCAAGTGGTGCTGTTTCATACGCGGGGTTGTCGGTAACGATACCCAGAGTAACTGTGTAAGGTAGGACGCGGGTAAGAACACCAGAAGTTTCAGTGTAACGTGGGGCAAGATCGTCAACCATGTGGTAGTAACCACGGAAGGACTTCTCAACACCAAGTGGAGCAATGAGCTCGCTTACACGGGCTGCGTTGTAACGTACGTCATCACGGAAACCTGCTTCAGTCTGAAGTTGGTAAGATGCCTCAGAAGAACAGACAAGTGCAAAGACTGGACGACCATTCTCACGACCATAAGCATCACGACCAGCACCCTTGCGGACGTTCTGGTAGTAAATCTTGTCGAGGATAGCATTCGAGATGTTTGCATCAGGGGTGATGTCGGTGTTACCAACGCCTGAAGTTGACAGGTCAAACACGCCATTGTTGATGGAGTTGTCTTCGTAGACGTCATCAGAAGCTGCGTCGCCGTCGGCGTCAACTACTGTCTGAACTACAGTGCCAGCTGTCTTAGCGGCCATGAAGTTAGCAGAAAGACGCTCATACTCGTCGCGGTAGCGGCTCTCCCATGTGTAGGCGGTAGCCTCAGTCATGAGATCCATGATAGCACGAAGCTGATCTTGGCGGTGAGCAGCGAAGCGAAGGTCTTCCAAGGAAATCTTGGGGGACTCTACGTTTGCGCGGCGGAGGGTGTATGGCTTCAGCTTACGGCTGAAGTTGATGTATGAACGAGCGTCATCAGTTGGAGCTGTGTTGTCATCGTTAATGTCAGCACCACGATCACCTGCGAACTGCTTAGCAGCTTTGGCGAGTGGCTGGCTTCCGATAGTCTGGGAAGTCCCAAGGGTGTCGGAAGTTTCTGTGACTGCGATACTTCCCCAAGTGACACCAGAGTTATTACCTGTGGAGTCGGTTGTTGGAAGAGCGCGATCATAGATCAATGTCTGTTGTGTGTAGCCCATGCCTTCAGGGAAGGGTGACTGCTTGATAAGATCCATCCACGCAGATGTGTGGAGGGTTCGTTTGTGGATATCAGCGCCGATGCGTCCAGCTTCCTGAACGAGGGCTGCGTCGATTGCGGTTAACGCGGTATCCGCGTTATTTTGGAATGTTGCCATTGTTTTAGGTTGTTATAGTTGTTGTATTTAATGTGCCTGCCAAATACGACAGACAACGAGGTTCGTGTATCACGTATGATACCCATTTGTCTTTTTAGGGACGGTTACCTTTAAATAGAACTACTTATGGCTAGAGCGACCGACGGTATCCGAAATATGTAGGTGAGATAAAACTCATGTAACATACCAAGCATAATAGAACTACTTAAGGCTAGAGCAACCTACCTGATTTATTACGCCCCCATTTAAACAAAAAATGAATGGAGCGTCAAGGTGCAATGTAAAGTGCCAAGACAGGTGTGGGGAATAATACTAATACACAAAAAAACCACACCTGTCTTGACTAACCACAAACCGCGGGGACACTACAACCCCATGTGGAAATTATTGACCCCCGAGGATAGACTCAATGGAGGACGCGAAGTCCCCGCTGCTTGAGGCTGATCCTGCGAGTGAGGCGGAGTTAGTCCCGCCTGAAAGTTTTGGTTCTGCATCTTCATATGATGCGAGCTGCTTGGTAAGCTCTTCAATAAGCTTCTGGGATGAAGCATACTCTTTAACCATGGATGGCAACAACCTTGCGGCTACTGCTTGGTAAGCGAAGTCTACTGAGTGCACAACCGTAGGGTCAACATCAGCGGCTTCCTTCTGGATGGTATCTAAGTCAAGACCTTCAAATCCCGAAAGGAATGGAACCTTGTCCTTAATCCGTTGCGTCACGTTCTTGGTTACGTCCACGCGCTCGGCGGCTTTTTCAGCTAGCGTAATCTTATTGCGTTCTTCGTTAACTAGTTCAGCCTCCTTAAGGGCTTCTTCCGCGTTGGCTCGTAGGTTATCACGGCGCTGTAGGATCGGGTCGATCTCAGATGCGAGGCGATAAAAGATTGCTCTGTCCCTATCTGACGCAGTGGCCATCAGCTCAGCGACGGCATTCTCCTGCTCCGTGGGGTCTTCCATGGTCATTGCCTCAACAAGTTCACTGTATTCAATACCGTGGGTGTCGGCTAACTTCTCAACCGCTGTGAACACTTGTTCCAGTGGATGGATAACTGCGTCATGATAGGCAGTTGTCTGCTCCAAGTTTGTAACCATTTGAGCATTCTCATACTCTTGCACACGCTGCTGCAAAGTTTCAACTGTCTCTGAACCCACAACGCCTTCAAGCTCAGCGACTTTCGCCTCAGCTTCTTTTGCCCGCTGCGTAAGTGTCTCACGCTCAGCACGTTCTGACTTTAGTTCTGTCTTCAAACGCTGGAACGCAGAACTGGCTTTCGGTGTCCAGTCATCACCAACGTCGGCATCAAGGGAATCCAATAGGTCATTTGACTCTTCGGTCTTTTCTTCACCCTCGGTTTTAGTGGACTCCTCTGCCGCTGGTTCAGTCTCGGCTGATTCCTCTTTCTTTGTTTCCTCAACGGCTGGCGCTTCTTCGGCTGCGGGGGTTTCTTCTACCGCTGGCTCATCGACAGCGTTAATGCTAGCCTCTAGGGCAGCTTCAAAAGAAAAGTCACCAGCATCACCGCCACCCACTTCAGGGATGGCAGCGACTGGATCAGATGTAGGGGTGGCTTCGGGTGTTGCAGTATCGGACATGGTTTATAGGTGTTGTGGTTATTGTAGGTGATCCCACTCAGACGTGCTGAATGATTGATTGATTTTGGTAGGAGCACTACAAAGTTTTCGTAAATCGTGGAACGCATCGCAGTAACCTGCAAAGGCTGCGTGACTCAGGGAGTTGGCTTCCGTGTTCCGTAGGGTGCCTCGCGTCGGGCGTGAGTTCTCTTTCAATATGGCTTCCGCTTTACGGAAGACTTCGCTATTGACTAACTCTTTCAACGCTCCCGCATTCCCACCAGCATACCATGCACCAACACTCGCATCCATTGGGATTGGGTCTATAGTGAATTGTGGTTCTTGCTTACGAGGCATGTGAAAGATCTTACGTAGTAATATCAGAATGTTCAAGATTTTTTATCTATTATTTCCCAGTTATCCCTAGGGCTGTCAATAAGGTTCCAGCTCAAGGATGCAGGGCCTAGGATTTCGGTTAGAGGATACAGGGCCCATGAGTCATGTTCGGCTATGTATACAGCGATGATATCAAAGTCTCCTTCTTGATATAAGGTGTAACGGGGCTTCCCTGTTTTATTCACTCGACGCGTGCTTGACGGTTTGCCAGATCCTATGATTATTTTCCACCGTTCTTTGTGGTGTGGCTTCTCGTGTTTTTGTTTAGTGGCTTTCTTAACCTGCACCATGATGGGAGGCTCACAAGCTTTGCGGATGATGATATCTGCCTTGGTATTATGTGACGTAGGTAGGAACACCTCGAACCCCCTCAGCGCGGCTTGATAAATAAAAGCTGCTTCGGCTACGTCTCCTACGTTCAAGTGATCGTGGGTTATGACCTAGCGTCTTCTTGGAACTTCATGGCGGCTTCAGCGTCGCGGATGGCTTGATCCTGCTCGTGCTTTTGTTGCTTGATGGCCATCTCGAGCTCAGCCTTCTGCTGCATAATCTGCATCTGGACTTGGGCTGCCTCCATCTTTGGATCTGGTGCTTGTTGTTCACCGCCCTGCTGCTGTTGCATCATGGCTTCTTCCTCAGTCATCTGCTGCTGGGCTTGGGCTGCATCACGTTCTTCTTTCTGCATTGCCTTGGCGGTGTTGTTAATCATTTCTTCACCATACTGTAGAGCCTGCTTAGCCTGTGCGACTAGTCCCTCAAGTGCAGGTTCCGCAGATGCGAACTGTGTATGCTCGGCAACGTGCTGATACATGGACTGAAGCACTGGCATTGACTGCATTGGGTCGGCTTGTCCTGTGTTTAATGCTTCAATTAGCTGTCCAAAGACCTGTAAGTGGATAGGTAAGTGGGTTCCATGTAGCTCAGATGACAATACTGGGATAGGTTCACCCTTAGAAATGTGTCCATTCTCGATGATCGCCATCTTATTGTCCACTGTTTCACGTGGAACATCTACTTGTGGGGCATATCTATCAGCAATATCGGCTCCAACACGGGTAGCTACGATGTCACGTGTGAGGTTTGCACGCCCAACTTCGTCAAATGAGCCACTAATTGCGTTCAATTCACGTAAGGAAGCCAGTCTGTTAGCCCTAGATCCGTCTCCGATAGCTCTAACTGCTGTAGTTCTGGCTGTATCGAGGCTGTTAATGAACTCTTTTGGTACGCCACGAGCCTCACAACGCTTGAAAAAGTCTGAAATGCGCTTGTCTTTAGGTGATTTGATGATGCGTTTGACCACTTGACGGAGTAATCTACCCCAAGATGCGTAGAATAAGTTCAATGCAGCACCACTTAACTGGGTGCTAATGTCCATATCGCTAACAACTTGATCCTTATTCCTGTATGGTGAACTCTGATTCGGGCCATATGGGGACTGTGTGTCCGTATTCATGGCCAATTGGTTCTGCATATCCGATAAAGCGGGCTGCACAGCCTGAGATAAGTTAGGAATTGCCTTCTCAATGATGTTCACATTGGGTGAAAGCACGGCATATGAGCCATAAAATGTCATATCGAGCTCCTCAAGAGCGCGACTTGACTCAGGTTGCAGCATTACGGCGGAGCTAATCATGGCTCCGTCGATCATTTGGCAACGTAGTCTGTTAGATGTTTGAATGTGAGAGAAGATTCTCTGCCCTAATCCGCGGATCGAGTGGTATGTGCCGTTAGATCCGACGCCATATGTAAACATCACGTATGCTTCTTCAGCAGACTTGTAGCGTGATGGCTTCTCATAGAGAAATTCTTTGGGGCTAGACTCGGCGCATGAGTAATGAGACAGGCTCCCGTCAACTTCACGGACAAGATAATGCAGAACCGATACGGTGGGGTTCTCTACGCCAATATATAAGTCGTTATTCTTGAGCTCGGCCTGTAAAGCCTCGTAATTACCATCAACAGAACCACCTGAGAACGACCCACGCCCCGTGGTGGTCACATTCTTAGTCATGACGCGCTTTACCTCGGCGACATTCCAACCAACTTTAGCAGCTGCTTCAGGGTCTTTAATAAAATTGTTTAACTCATGGAGGTGATAGCTGCGACGAATGACTGACACGTCGATGGCTTCCTCTGTTGCGGGGGTCTGACGAGGGATTAGAATGTCCTCAAAGGATCCTACCCTAAACTGCCAGCCTTCAGGGGAGTCAAAGTATGCTACGCCGACACCGTGCTTAATAAATGTTGTGCAAAGTCGAAGGTAGTTACTGTGAAACTCGGGCCACGACTTTAGTAGCTGAGTAATCTCTGAGCTAACTATGTCTTCCCACTCATGGCGTTGGGCGTCTTCACCGAGTGTGCCTTTAACATTAACGAACTTCTCCAATGAGGAGTATAGGTCTACGTAAGCTGACAAAGAGATATCAAGCAAACGCTGAGATTCTCCGAAGTTTAAGTTTGTTTTCTGACCTTGTCCAGAGGCGTTGAGCTTAGCTTGCGAGTATGGGGCTGAGCCATCAAACATGCCGTCGATTCGGGCACGCTGCAATGCTGACTGTTTGTCTGCATCCTTGAGGCGGTTGTATACTGCTAAAGCGGACGTTACATCTTTGAGTCTGCGTGCTTTGGTTCCGTCTTCCTTAACCCCCATCGTGAGCCCTAGCTCATCTATTACGTCTAGGGATTTGGGTTGCTTTGTTTTGTCAGCCATAAGATGTTGGGGATGTTACTATTTTATATTGAAGTGGTCAAGGTGCATTACCACTTGACCTTATTCGCCCAGTATGCCGCTGACATCTTGCCTTTATCGATGTTCTTTTTATGGCGAGCTTTGAATGATGCTTGGCGCTTGGTGGGTTGCTTGTCACCTGTCACACCCTGTTGTCCAAAATGGATAACCTTAGTCTCGCCGTCTTCACTCGCCATGACGACGTGGCTCTTGGTTTTGTGCTTGGGTGTGCGCTTGGGTTTATTGACCCCAGAAAGACCGAGTCTTTTTATAGTGGCTTTGACGCGATCAGAAGGCATGTCTAATACTTGGTTGTGCCCTTCGCTTTGTCATAAACCTCATTAGCAGCCGTCGTCATTTTCCCACGCATTTGTTCTTTACGGGCTTTCTTACGTTGGTCCCTGTCACGCTTGGAAGCACTACTTGTCATAGGCTTGGGGCTACCACTTGAAAGACCTATGCTTTTTGCTGTTGCTTTAACTTTATCTGAGTGCATGTGAATAACCTTACACAAGTTCTACCCAATCGTCAATCCTCGATCCTGCGTCCTTCGACTCGAGGTTGCCCTCGATGAAAGATTGAAGTGCAAGGGTCTCTGACTTGGTTAGCTTGGTGACGGAAATGTATCCCGACGACCTCCATGCTTTTACTATCTCCACAATACCGTTCTCCCATCGAAATGATAGGCGGTAGTTCTCGGCTTCGTATTGGTCTGTTTGTCTTTTCATTAGTCTTTTGGGTATGGTTCAGCTAGACCTTCGTCCAGCAATAGTTGATTCATGCTTACTCCATCTAAATATATTGTCCCGAGCCAACGGCCATATTTGCCTGACTTGTCTCTGTAGGATTCTAAGGTCACCTCCCTACCACTAATCAGGTTCCTGAGTCGGGCTGCTGCTACTAGCCCAGCGGCTCGCTCGTCTCCTCGTATCTCGGGGGTGTTGATACCGATAAGTCTAATCTTCTGATTCCTCATCCACATGTTGAACCCTAAGTCGATGTCTAGGGTCACGGAGTCGCCGTCGTATACACTAGTGCATCGTGCGTTGTATGTATATTGTGTATTCATTTTTTGTGTATTTTTTTGTGGCAAGGGATGCAAACCCCCATTAGCTCAAACATAAACTCGTCTCCAACATGATCATACGTCAGGTGATGTGCTTGTTGAGACTTTGCCTTTAAACACGCCTGACACAGTGGGTCACGCTTTAGTATTTTCTTACGCTTCTTAGCCCATTTTTTGGATTTTAAATACTCATTATACCACTCCCACCAGTCTGATTTTTCTCTTTCTTGGTCAGCAGCAGCTAGACTATAGCGGATCTCTGCTATCCTGTTACTCGCTGCCGCTGCTTTGCTCATTAATGTTTTTGTAGATAAAACATCTTCAAGCAGAGGCCAATCGTTATCCCATTCCAATCTTCGGATGTCTTTCCCCTGACCTTTCTGGCCACAACCAAGACAAATGGGTACTACATTACTGTCACCAAATTTGTGGGTGTTGTAGCGGTTTTTAATTGTACCAACAATTATCTCACCCATCGGAAGATCCCATTTGTTGGTGCCGACGCAATAGCAGAGCCTATTGCGGCCATATGGTTTATCATTACGCTCGCGTATAAGATACTCAACGTCTGCGTTTGCCGCGTCTACTAATTTTATCGCTTCGTCTAGTGTTATTGTATTCATGATTTCATCTCTATGAGTTGTTGCATCCGTTCTTCCTGCATCTCTTTAAGCTGCTTGCGGCTGTAGGTGCGCGGTCGAAAAGATACGTCCCTTAGGTTAACGCGTTCAATGGGGCATCGGCCACTGGTCTCGTCTAAGTAATACTTTACCTCGCGGAAATATATACCTTGAGCGTCTTCAGTCTGATGGTAAACATTACCGCCGTGGTCTACTAAGTATAAACACCACAAGTCAGGTATCTCTATAAACTGGGAACCTATCTCACGCGGTCTTCGCGGTAGCCACTCGTGGTCCTCTCCAGCTGCTATCAGCGCCTCCCTGCGTAGTGCTTGCGGGTTTCGACTTCTCCTCTTCCCATCGTCAAAAGTAATTTGCACTCGGAGTTCTTTCCAGTTTCTACCTTTACGAGAGGTGAGCGTGGTCTTAATTGGTTTGCGTGAGCCGCTCTTTAACAAGCGGTATACCTTGCCGTTGGAGGCAATCTGATACTTCGAGGCGTTTGGTATGGGGTAAAACTGTAGTGTGTCTTTACTCATGTGGGTATCCTACTAAAAACAGAGGGGGTGTCAATCCGTTTTTAACTCCAATTTTGTGCTCGGGGCTGTAGCCTATATTCTATATAGCCTAGCGGCTAATAGAGATGACCACAACAACCCCTCTTCTTTTAGAAAGTTTTTATTCACTTTCTCCTTCTTAGAGGGAGAATATAGAAAAAAACTTTCTAAAAGAAAGGGGGTTGTTGTGGTCATCTCTCTTTTTATTTAGCCCTTACCCTATATAGCCCACAGGCCCATAGAGGGGGTGTCAATCAGTAAAAACACACCTTAAAATAAACGCAAACTACTTGCATTAAGGATCTAATGTATTCACTTTGTAGTTACTTCAGCAGCAAATAGGCGATAATCACCCCTATCCAAAAGCCTAACCAGAGCAACCCAATCATTATAAGGCACGCCCCTTCCTGCGCTTTGTTTATTTCATCGTCTTTCATTATTTTGGTTTTAAGTGTTTGTGTTCCAAAATCCACGGTATAATTAGGTTCTCGACGCACCTTACATACGCCTCCTCCTCATTACGCTCCATGTATGCGATACCCGTTATTCGGAATATCATATGCGACACCTCATGTATAAGCGTGAGCCAGTGCTGCTTCGGGTCATCTATACACTTCAGAGATAGGAAGATGGTGAGCTGGTCATTGTCACACAGACCCCACTCCTCTATATCTGAATACCGAACCTTGATCCATTTACCTAGAACCTTGATTCGTTTGACCTTGCTGCCCTTCTCAAGTTCTTTCTTCATCCGTCATCGTGATAAAGCAAGGTGTTGATTCGCCGAGCCATGCACCTATCTGGTTAAACTCAAAGAACTCTTCCGCCTCCTCGTAGTCCATTCCGTCCTTCATATGTGCCTTGATGACTTTGTCACGGTCGTAGCACACGATAGGCGGCTGCCCAAATCGCTCTACTACACCTACGATGCACTCGTCATACCCATCCATAATGAGCATGTCCTCTGTAATTTCATCTTCTAATATCATGACTTTTTGTTGTAAGGGCTAATTGGTGCTTCGCCTCGGTCTTCGAGTGTGCGTTGCAATAGTGCTAATGCCCGCCACGCAACTTTCGCTGCATGTAGAATACCATCATCATCGAGCTGGTCATACTGCATCAGGTGTCTGACTAGGCAGTCCGACTCATCGGTAGACTTCTCCCTCGCCCAATGGAGCGGTTCACCTGCGTTGTGTTGGTCGTTTCCTGTCTTACTACACTTAGCTACCAGCCACAGTGCATCTGGGAAGTAGTTAAGCACTCCACTAAATATAGGCGCTTGCTTCCGTTCGTAACCCTTGTTAAAGCCTCCTTCGTCCTGTAGATAAGGCTTCGAGTCGCCTTCACCGACCCCTATACTGGACCATCCTTTCTTTTGTTTATCGCTCATTGTTCTTTTTAGCTTTGCGTTTTAGGTAGTATTCATGCTGGTACTTCTTCTGTTTAGATACGTAATCGGGGTCCTTAAGTCTTTTCTCAGCTCTCTCTTGTAGGATTATTTCCCTTTTAGCATAATATCGCTCTTTGGCATACCTCAATCTAGCGCGTCTATTCTTCTGGTAGTACAGCCGCTTCTTCTTGAGGGTCGCTTCTGGTGTTTTCTTATCGGGCATGACTTAGATTACCCACCACCACACTTGTGTCAAGTCTTTGTGATTCCCATTAATTTTTTCATATGCGTGTATATATACACACGCACGACCCGCAAAAAACCCGCACACCCCCCGTGGCGTCCCACAACTTCGCACAACGTATGTAATGCCAGATCCTAAGTCCTTGATCCTGAGACAGTTACCAGAATAGGGCTGTGGAACAATCG
>Ga0181396_1000006_pt1 | contig 49963 bp, 58 predicted proteins | sample 19SPOviralmetaG_FD_130125 | JGI IMG/M metagenome (GOLD analysis project Ga0181396, IMG submission 130125) | Marine viral communities from the oligotrophic San Pedro Time Series (SPOT) site, San Pedro Channel, CA, USA - 19 SPOT_SRF_2011-01-11 | ecosystem: Environmental > Aquatic > Marine > Strait...
CATCGTTGTCAGACATCACTAGCTGCTCACAAATCTGCACAGCTAATTCTGGTGTGAAAGTATATTGTTTTTCCATTGTGTTATACATCCTCTATAAAAGCAAAGCCGCTACCATTACCCTCTGGATCTTGCGAGAGTATAAACTTGAATACGTCATTACCTTTTTGCATCCTAAATGTAGGCCAAAATTCTTCTGGGTTATACTCGCATTGCTCCATATAAAACTCCAGTATCTTTGCGCCACGTAAGCCACCATACTGAGCGTTGTATGCTGAGATTTCATTTTTGTAAGCCATTGTTATTGTCTCCTATTTGTTACGAGTGTTTCCATTACTTCAATGTGTAAATTCATTATAGTTATTTCTGATAGGTGGCTAAGTATTTCCGCAATGCTTCGCTTCTCTCCCTTAGCCAAAAGTTTTAAACATAGATCCTCTATTTGTGTCTCAGTAGCCATTGTATTTCCTCCTTATGCATCTACTACAAATCCAGTTTTATCATGTCTTGCCTTGCCCTTAGCGTACAATTTTACGATTGAATTGCAAGGATCAAGGAAACGTAAATCATCTTTGTCTCCATCTGTTACATTTATGCCACGCCATTTGGGAAGCTTGTATTCTTTACGGAATACCACTGCTGCATTCATGCCATTGTCTAAGGCGTCTTGAAGCTTTGAAGCGTAGTCTATATTTGCACCAGAATAGCTCCACGTTAGATGATAATTGAATAGGTCTTTAGTCTTTCTGTTAGATATTTTTGTATAGTCGTACCATTGCACCAATGGAAAAGCTTCAAAGATGTTTTGTTTGTCTGCGTCTTTGATTAACTCCCAACGTATGTCTGTAGTTCCGTTCAATCTAATACATGGTTTAATGCCACGAGTAAGACAATATTTTTGAAATTTGTGCACGTCTGTATAGAGTTGATCCATAAAGCTTTCCCTATCACGATAAAACCATTGTGCTTTACGTTGCCTTGCTGTTTGCACATTTGTCATTTGCCCACGTCCTGCTGTATACAAACAAGCATCTATACATGCAGCAATTGCCGCCATGCTACAGCTATTGAATAGCTTTCCATCCACCATGATTTTATATGGTGTCATGTATAGTATAGCTGTTAAGTATTCACTTCCATCACCTTTGATTGTCTTGGCGTTTGTTCCTACACCTAATAGTTTGTAATTGCTCATTGTGTTTCCTCCGTTGCGTTTCTTAATACTTTAGTTTGCTTCAATACTTTTATATGCTCGTGTGCATCTTCTAATGTTTCATAGCAAGTTTTGGCTAGTCCATTAACATATAAACGGTATTTAAATGCGCTGTTTTGTTTAGCCTTTAATGGTTTTATTTCATATGTTTTGTTCATTGTGTTTCCTCTCTTGTGTTGCCTTATCCAGTGACACTCGTAATGAATGCCACCGATAAAATAACACCTCCTTATAATTTCAGTTGATTAATTCTATTAGTTGCTTCTTTTCTTATGTTTTCCATACCACCAAGCTTTGAACATATCTCAAGTATTTTATTTAATGTATCTAAATCATCTATATATGATACTGCGCTAGTCATTGGGTAAACCTCCTATTGAGTTGATGCAATCAGCTTACAACCAGAACATCTTATATGTAAACCTGGCTATTTTGTGACGTAGCGTCACTTTGATATTTGCTATATAAACAAGGGTTATTGTGTGTGTGACATAATTGCAACAATCCCAGGCAATGCTGCAAGTGCATAACAAATGCTGCACCATGCTGATTCGTTTTGCTGCATTGCAGAATGTGTATTGATATTTGTGATCACAAAGTATGTATGGACATGCACGGCTAGGGGTATGTTTTGTGATCACATCCAGAGGGGTATGCTATTTTGTGATCACACCATAACCAGTGAAGCTATATCAGTAGCAAAACCTAACAATAACAGTAGTTTAATAAGTAAATCATTACCATAATTACAAATAAAATATTCCAAACTGAAGAACCAAACACTAAAAGCCATATAAATAAGGCATATAGTAAAATGATAAGGGGTACGGGCATGGGCCAGGGTGGGGGTGTACGTTATACGTATATGTACAAATACACACACGAGGTTTTTTAAAGGTGACGTAACGTAACTTATTGACAGACACTTGACTATGACTATAACTATGGGGGTAAGGGGGTATGTTAAACATTAATGTTAAACTTAAATAAAGTAATAAAACAAAAATAGTTAAACATACTAAGAGTTATTGAACATAAGTCATTAAACATTAATGTATAACATAGGAATAGTTATAATTAATATCTGTATTTCTATTGACAGTGTTAAAACATTAATGTTACACTTACAATAGTTACAAACAATATAATAACTATACAACTTTTGTAACTACGTGTGTAGGTTACCTGCGTGTAAGTTAAACGACAGTGTCTCCTCCTCCCTCTCTCTATGTAGTTTGTACTTAGACTTGGTAGTCTACACACGTATTTGTTAATAATAATAAAAGTTTTACTTGACAATGCGTAACAAAGGCGTACAACTATATGCATCCGAAGATGTGTTAACTGATTTCTACAATGCGCTAGCTAACAATGATGCTCGTGCTATACGAAAGGTTCACATTCCTAAGTCGGATGTGTTTTACGTTAGGGAAGCAATACATAATCGTACTGGTGAGTGGTACACATTAGATCATGTAGAACGTGCTATGTATCTTGAAGGTATGTTAAACAGGTACGAAGTGCTAGATCCAGACAGGGAACGTGAGTATGGATAATATGAAACTACCTATAGCACTTGTAGTAGCGATGGGTGCACAACTAGCAGGTGGTGTGTGGTGGGTATCACAGCAAGCTGCTACTATAGAAAGCTTAGAAGAGTCTGTACAGCAGTTCGCTAGTAAGATGGCTGTAGAGGATAACGTTAATCTTAAGCGTGATGTCCTAGAGAATATGGATTACATAGATGGTGCATTCGCTGAGATAGAAGAGCTATGGGAAGAAACAGAAAGCTTGACTCTTACGATAAGTAAGATCACTGCCTTACAGCAAAGATTGGCTTTGTTGGAGAACACTATGAAGTTTATGAATCGTGACCACATGGACATGATGGACCCCAGAGATTAAAACAATTAAAGAGAGCGAGATATATAAAATGAAGAACTTAGCAATAGTATTAGGATTGTCGGGAGCGTTAGCTGCACCAGCAGTAGCTATGGACATTCCAGTAGCAGGACAAACTCTGTCACTTGGTGCAGAGAACGATATTAACTATACGACAGGCATTGAAGAGTGGAACTGGGAGCTAACACCTAGCGCAGGTGTAGAGTACAGTGGCATTAACTTCTCTGTAGAAACAACAATAGATATGTTTGATCTAAACGCTGATGAAGTATTCACAGGGTTGGATTACGTAGTAGACTACACCCTACCTGCCACAAACATAAAGTTGTACTCTGAGTTATCATCAGATCCAGACTTTGAGTTTAGTGACATCACTATGGGTGCACGTATAACATTCTAATAGGTAACACTAATGGCAACAACTAAAGATGTAGAGCGTCTACCCAGTGGTAAGTTAAAGTACCGTGGTGAGACTTACCCTGGGTACAACAAACCTAAGAAGACACCAGGTGCAGCTAAGAAGTCAGCCGTGTTAGCTAAGAAGGATGATCAAGTAAAGGTAGTTCGTTTCGGTGATCCTAATATGAGTATCAAGAAAGACCAGCCTGGAAGACGTAAGAGCTTCAGGGCTAGACACAATTGTGATACAGCTACAGATAAGTTCACTGCAAGATATTGGAGTTGTAAGGCATGGTAAAGAAAGCTAAGAGTACAGTTAATGCTGCAGGTAACTACACCAAACCGACTATGCGTAAGAACCTTGTTGCAAAGATCAAAGCAGGTGGTAAGGGTGGAAGCCCTGGACAATGGTCAGCACGTAAAGCGCAGATGGTTGCCAAGCAATATAAAGCAAAAGGTGGAGGATACAAATAATGCGAAGATACATAAAAAGATTGTGGTGTGCGATTATCAATCGTAAATGTCACCCAGAATGTGACTGCTGTTAAGTAGATGAAAGCACCACAGAAGTCATTAAAAAAGTGGGGTGACCAGAAATGGCGTACCAAGAGTGGTAAGCCTAGTGCTAAAACTGGGGAGCGTTATCTCCCTGATAAGGCTATTAAGTCTCTTAGCAGCAGTGAGTATGCCGCTACAACCAGAGCTAAACGAAAAGGCAAGGCGGCAGGTAAGCAGCATGTACCTCAACCTAAGAAAGTCGCAGATAAAACTAGACGATTTAGAGCGAACAAAGGGGGCGTTGCTGCTAAAAGCCCTAGACAACAAGCTGCAATAGCTGTTAGTATGAAGAAGCGAGGTGTTAAACCGAAAGGAAAGTAATGTCGTTTCTTACTAGCAGCATACCGTACTTCAAAGCGTGGGTACGTAGAGAATACACGAAGAACTTAGAAGAATATCATGGAGAGTTTTTACATTGTATGGTCATAGGTGTAACCACCATGCCAAACAGAACGTTAAGCTTTCAAGTTATATTTACTGGATGTGAGTCAGACTTTGATGACTCAGAAAATATACACGGTGGTGCAATGTGGGCTAGGATGCCCTTGACTGCACTTGTAGCTGATACACCCTTAGAGGATTGGCCTACAGAGTTACCACCATATATGGCACAGCCTTGGGATTGTATGTCTCATACGCATTCCGTATATAAGTTAGAGAGAGCAAGCCCAGCGCCTTGGATAGCTAAGGTAGACGGTGAGTTCTACCCTGCAAAGTATTACTTCACTGTAGACTACACAGACAATGAAGTAGCAGATGATCCTGCACAACATAAACAATCTCACGTACTAGAGTTGTTAGATGCAGGTGAATACACAGGTAACATAGTTGCGTTGCCCAATAATAGAGTGAGAGTAACTCACCCTGCATGGTTTGAAACAGGAGAAGGTGCACCAGACTTTAAACCAAATCAGAACATATATAACTCAAAAGAAGACGTAGACTATGTATGGGATACGCAACGAGTGTTTAACAATCTATACAGTGAGGATATAACAGATGATGAAGAAGAAGGGCTACGCTAAAGGCGGCATGAAGAAAAAAGGTTATGCCAAGGGCGGTATGAAAAAGAAGGGCTACGCAGCAGGTGGCTTGAAGATGGTCAAAGGTAAAGATGGAAGTATGGTTCCGTTCTATGCTGCTGACGGTAAAGGCAAGATGAATAAAGGCGGCATGACCAAAAAGAAAAAGAAGGGCATGGCTAATGGCGGTGCTATGATGAAAAAGAAAAAAGGTTACTCTAAAGGTGGCGCAGCTAGAGCAGGTGCATCCGTACCACCAAATAGAAAGGCTCGTAAGTAATGACTGATTTAACTAAAGAACAAGAAGAAGCTATAGAATCTCTAGGTTACATTGTAATGGGTAACACAGTTATAGATAGCAACAAAGCAGTAGTAATGGATAAGCCAGATCGTGATGGTGGTTTTATAACTGAAGTACCAGAACTAGAAGCTTTGATGTCTGGTAAAGCTACAGTTGAAACTGTTAGAGCTAGAGATGAAAAGGGACACTACATTGCTGATGATCCTGACACACCAGAGAATGAAGCGTGGACTACTAAAGTAGTTAAGAAAGTTAAAGGCAAAAAGTGACAATACTATCAGACGCTAAATTTTTCTCAGCAGCTAAGGATCTTAGTGCAACTTCGGGAGGGGATGATGGTGATGTTATATACACTTGCCCCAATAATTTTGTTAGTCTGATTAGATTTCTACATGTATCAAACGGTTCTTCTTCAACTAAGAAGTATAGTCTTCAGTGGTACGAAGCATCTACAACAACGTATCACTTTATCATTGATGAACACAGCATTGCAGGTAATAGCTTAGAAGAAGTAATAGAAGGTGGGGCATATCTCGCCCTATCTGCAGGAGATAAGATTGTAGGTTTTGAAGATTCTAGTTCAGACTTTCATATCATCCTTTCTGGAGAAGAACATTACCAACCAACATAGCGGCTATTCCGTATTGTCTCTACTAACCTAGCAAAGTTTATGTATAACTATGTATGCCCAAAAAGGAAAAGGGCTAACATAGGAGTATACATAAAATGATAAGACGATTATTTAACAGAATAGTAGAAGCAAGAACAGAATCAGCTAGACGTAAGATTGCACGTTTGCAACTTTACAATATGACTGACAGAGAACTACGAGACTTAGGTATTGGCAGATGTGATATAGAAAGGGCTATACTATCAGGTAAGGCTCTTTGAAAAATACAATCAGTTCTTTAATGATACTAGGAGTACTTTTGGAGGAGGCTCGTGGACCCAGTAACAATCATCGGTGGTGCAACCGTAGCTTTCAATGCGTTGAAGAAAGGCTTTCAGGTAGGTAAAGACCTACAAGATATGTCAGGACAGTTGACTCAATGGGCAGGTTGCATGAGTGATCTGTCCTACGCTGAACAGAAAAACAAAAACCCTCCTTGGTGGAAAGCACTCAATGGTGGTTCTGTAGAAGCAGAAGCTCTAGAGATATTCACAGCTAAAAGAAAAGCTGAATCTATGAGAAAAGAGCTAAAAGACTGGATTAGTTTCAGTATGGGGCCATCCGCTTGGGATGAGCTTGTAGCTACTGAAGGTAAGATACGTAAGAAGAAGAAAGAGCAAGAGTATCGTAAAGCAGAGATACAAGAAGCAATCGTAACTTGGACTCTCTCAATATTAATAATAATAACTGGAGCAGGTATGCTAGGGTTAATACTTTACATGGTGACATAAATGGCTAGAAACTTAACAGAAAAACAACAGAAGTTCCTTGAGGTCTTGTTTGAAGAGGCAGGTGGGGATGTCGTACAAGCTAAGAAGCTATCAGGGTATGGCGAGTCTTCTAGTACCACAGCTATTGTAGAATCTTTAAAAGACGAGATTGGTGATCGTACACGTAGTTACTTTGCACGTACAGCACCTAAAGCTGCAATGGCTATGGTGGGTGCATTGAGTGATCCAACAGAGCTAGGCATACGAGATAAGATGTCTGCAGCTAAAGACTTGCTTGACAGAGCAGGACTTGGTAAAGTAGAAAGAGTAGACGTATCGTCATCTAGCGGTGGCGTATTTATACTACCATCTAAAGAAGGAACAAACGAATAAGTGTAAACCGTGAATCTCTTGGCTACTGGGAGCTACCTAGACCCCACAAGGGTGCAGAAAAACAGTGGCACGTAATAGCTAGAGTAACTAGAACAATACCGTTTGGTTATGAAGTTGACCCTGACAATGATAAGCTACTTCAGCCTATCATCCCTGAGCTAGAAGCATTAGAACTTGCAAAGAATCATATCTTGCAATACACTTATAAAGAAGTAGCACTGTGGCTAACAAAGCAAACAGGTAGGTACATATCTGGCAAAGGACTTAAGAAAAGGGTAGACATTGAGCGAAAACGTAAGAAAGCAGCTACAATTAAGCGGAAGCTTGCCAAGCGGCTCCAAGAAACGTTACAAGAAATCAAGAACCTTGAAGAAGAAAGAATCGGAGCCTACACAGTTAAGTCCAGAGCAACCACAGCCTAAAGTACAAACTGTAGCTGCAGAAGTAATAGCACCTGAGTTTGATGTTGACATTGCTCAAGAAGTAGTGTTTAAACCAAACCCAGGGCCACAGACAAGCTTCTTATCCGCATCTGAAAGAGAAGTCTTGTATGGAGGGGCAGCAGGTGGTGGTAAGTCGTTCGCAATGCTTGCTGACCCCCTTCATGGTTTAAACGATCCAAACTTTAGTGGTCTACTTGTTCGCCATACTACTGAAGAACTTAGGGAACTTATACAGAAGAGTCAAGAGCTTTATCCTAAAGCAATACCTGGTATCAAGTGGAGTGAACGTAAGTCACAGTGGATTGCACCTAGAGGTGGTAGACTGTGGATGTCTTACTTAGATAAAGACATGGACGTAACACGCTACCAGGGACAAGCGTTTAACTGGATTGGCTTTGACGAACTTACACAGTGGCCTACTCCTTACGCTTGGGATTACATGAGGTCACGACTTCGTTCAGCGTTTAGTTCGCAACTAGGTTTGTACATGAGAGGGACTACAAACCCTGGGGGCAATGGACACGGTTGGGTAAAGAAAATGTTTATTGATCCTGCCCCTGCCAATGATCCTTTCTGGGCAACAAACATTGAAACTGGTGACACTATAAGATTTCCTAAAGGGCATACCCGTGAAGGTGAACCCTTATTTAGGCGTAGGTTTATACCTGCTAGTTTGTTTGACAATCCATACCTAGCAGATAGTGGTGACTACGAAGCAATGCTACTATCATTGCCTGAGCACCAGAGAAAGCAGTTACTAGAAGGTAACTGGGATATTAACGAAGGGGCAGCATTTCCTGAATTTAACAGAAGCATACACGTTGTAGAACCTATCAACATACCTAGTGGATGGACTAAGTTTAGAGCTTGCGACTATGGTTACGGTTCCTACACTGGAGTACTCTGGTTCGCTGTATCACCAAGTGAACAACTGGTTGTTTACAGAGAGCTTTATTGTTCTAAAGTTACAGCTACTGATCTAGCAGATATGATACTAGAGGCAGAGGCTGAAGATGGTACTATAAGATACGGTGTACTAGATTCATCCCTCTGGCATAAAAGAGGTGATACTGGCCCATCACTAGCAGAGCAAATGAACATGAAGGGTTGCCGTTGGCGTCCTTCTGATCGCTCTCGTGGATCTAGGGTTGCAGGTAAGAACGAGATACACCGTAGGTTGCAGGTGGACGAGTTTACTGAAGAGCCAAGGCTTGTGTTCTCTTCCACCTGCACGAATACGATAGCGCAAATCCCTGCGATTCCGCTAGATAAGAAGAACCCAGAAGACGTAGATACTCACGCAGAAGATCACTTGTATGACGCTCTACGTTATGGTATAATGACTAGACCAAGAAGTTCTATATGGGATTATGACCCTTCAAAACAACGTTCTGGCTTTCAGATGTCAGATCCTACATTTGGATACTAAGTATGAAAACATTTGTAGTTGTAATAAGTATGTGGGGTAACACTGGAAAAGAGTGGCTATACACAGGTAATCAATATGTTATGCAAGAACTATTTACTAAAGAACAATGCGAACAGATTGTAAAAAGCTCTAACTGGGAAAAATTTGAAACTAATGAATACTATGGCTTACAATTTGATTGCTTTAATAAGGATGATCGCTAATGGCTGAAATAGAAGACTTATCATTTGAAACAGATGATGTAATAGCTGCAGAGAGTGAAGAAGACAAACTCTTTGAAAGTGTAAGCAGTATAGTATCCTTTGTAGGTGATCGCTACAAACGTGCTGAAGATGCTCGTTTAGGTGATGAAGAGCGTTGGATGAGAGCATACCGAAACTACAGAGGTATATATGGTCCTGATGTACAGTTTACTTCTTCAGAAAAGTCTAGAGTATTTGTTAAGGTTACTAAGACCAAAACACTAGCTGCATACGGACAGATAGTAGATGTACTATTTGGAAACAATAAGTTTCCTCTTTCTGTAAATCCTTCTGTATTACCTGATGGTGTGGCAGAGGCAGTACACATTAACTTAGACCCCAACGCAGATAAAGCTTCAGAAGAATTAAAAACTACCTTTACTACTGAAACAAATAAACCTTATCTAATTACACCTGAAACTAAACTAAAGCCAGGTGAAACATTATATGACCTAGAAAAAAAGATGGGTAGTGTAAGTGATAAGCTTTCATCAGTATCTGAAAAAGTAATAGAAGGTGACGGTACAACTCCTACGAGTGTGACATTCCATCCTGCTATGGTAGCAGCTAAGAAGATGGAAAAGAAGATACACGATCAACTACAAGAAAGTGGGGCATCTAAGCATCTACGTAGTATGGCATTTGAGATGGCATTGCTAGGCACAGGTGTAATGAAAGGCCCATTCGCTATAGATAAAGAGTATCCTAACTGGGATGATGAAGGTGAGTATGATCCACTAATTAAAACTGTACCATCAACTAACCATGTATCTGTATGGGACTTCTACCCTGACCCTGAAGCTACATCTATGGACGATGCAGAGTACGTTGTTCAGAGACACAAGATGTCACGTAATCAAATACGTGCACTAAAAGATAGACCATACTTTATGGAAGATGCTATTGAAGACGCTGTAGCTTCAGGTTCAGACTATGTGCGTAAGCATTGGGAAATGAAGATGGAGGACGATGATAGTATATCTACAGATAGTGAGCGTTGGGAGGTACTAGAGTTCTGGGGCTTTGTTGATAAAGATATACTTGAAGAGAATGGTATTAAGATACCTAAAGAATATAATGACTTGTTTGAAGTCAATGCTAATATATGGACAGTCAACGGTAAAGTAATTCGTTGTGTACTTAACCCCTTCAAACCTGCACGTATTCCTTACTACGCAGTACCCTTTGAGCATAACCCTTACTCCTTCTTTGGTGTAGGCATTGCTGAGAACATGGATGACACACAGACCCTAATGAACGGCTTTATGAGAATGGCTGTTGACAATGCTGTATTATCTGGTAATCTTCTTATTGAGATAGACGAAACTAACTTAGTCCCAGGCCAAGACCTATCCGTACATCCAGGTAAGGTCTTTCGCAGACAAGGTGGTGCACCTGGACAAGCTATCTTTGGCACTAAGTTTCCAAACGTTGCAGGTGAAAACATGCAGCTATTTGATAAGGCAAGGGTATTAGCAGATGAATCAACTGGTTTCCCATCTTTCGCTCATGGTCAAACAGGCGTGTCGGGTGTGGGCCGTACTGCTTCTGGTATTAGTATGCTTATGTCTGCTGCCAACGGTAGTATCAGGACTGTTGTAAAGAATGTAGATGATTACCTTATTGCCCCAATGGGTAAATCTTTCTTTGCATTTAACATGCAGTTTGATTTTGATGAAAGCATAAGGGGTGACCTAGAAATAAAAGCTAACGGTACTGAAAGCCTGATGGCTAATGAAGTACGTAGCCAACGCTTAATGCAATTCTTACAGGTAGCACAGAATCCAGTACTAGCTCCGTTTGCAAAAATGGATTACATTATTAGAGAGATTGCTAAGAGTATGGATTTAGACCCTGACAAAATTACTAACTCTATGCAAGACGCAGCAATACAAGCTGAGATAATGAAAGGCTTTCAACAACCTATGACACCACTACCAATGCCACCTGAAGGTGCTCCAGCAGGTGCAGACGTTCAAGATCCAACTGGTGCAGGTGGTGGTAACATTGGAACAGGTATAGCACCAGTACCAAATGAACAAGGGTTTAGTGGTAATGTCGCTTAAGGCTTTTGTAAACAATAAAGCACAGTGGGATGCGTTCTGTGAAGAACTAGACATTTTAATTCTTGAGCAGCAAAGAAGACTAGAACAGTCAGAGGTGGCAATAGACTTGCATCGTTGCCAAGGTTCAATAGCTACATTACGAAGGCTAAAATATTTGAGGGATAAAGTTAATGGCACTAAATGACGATGAACAAATGACTATGGTGTTTATGGCAGAAGACAAGGACGTAGACCCAGTATCAGGTAATGAAGTACCCCCAGGCTCACTACCTGAAGAAGTACGAGATGACATTCCTGCACAACTAAGTGAAGGTGAATATGTAGTACCTGCTGATGTTCTTCGTTTTTATGGCATGAAGTTCTTTGAAGATTTACGAAAGAATGCTAAGATAGAGTTAGCTCAGATGGAAGCTAATGGACGAATAGGTGGACAACCTGTAGATGCAGCAGTAGGCGGCTACATTACAGGACAACCTACACAAGCTACAATGTCTGACCCTTATAAGCAACAACAGATGATGTACAGACAAGGTGCTCCTGTTGCTATGGGTAATGCAGGTTATGCTCCAGGCGGTACTGTATCTCTTAACCCTTATGGTAATCCAATTAACAATCCTTTCTCAAATATTTCTAGCCCTACATTTAACGTAGGTGATCCTGCTTCAAATACTGCAAACACAAATATAAATACAAACATACCAAAGCCTATAATAAAAGATGGTATGACATACATGCCACCTAGTAATTTTTATGTAGGGTCTAGCTTGTTTGGTCCTGCACCTAGTCTTACACCTCCGTTTACTCCTGTAACTTTGTATGGTCCTAACGGTGAAATAGTTACAGCTAATACTCAAGCAGAGTATGATGACTATATAAGTAAAGATTATAAAACGACACAGACTGTTACAGAAGATACACCCACTGTAACTGGATCAGACAACGATGATATTAATCAAGAAGTAGAAAGTTTAACAACTATTGCACAACAAGCTGAAAGAGATGCTTACGCGGAAACCTTTGAAAGTGCATTAGCAGGTACAGCTAGTGAGCAAGACTATATAAATATATATGGTAACTTAGCTTCTCAGCAAGCAACCCTTACTGGCATGGCTGCAATAAATCCTTTAGCTGCTCCAGTAATACTTAAAACAATAGCAGATAGAAAAAAATTAAATGCTGCATTAGAAAAAAAGTTTGGCGCTGATTGGAAAACAACAAATCCAGACTTAGCAGCAAAATTTAAAGAAATTGATGACATGACTATGGCAGATAGGCTTAAAGCAGGGTATGGTCAGTTTAAAGAAGATATGAGTTCTATTTTTAAAGACAAAGAAGAAGAGAAATTTAAACCTGAATATAGTGTGTACGGACTTTCTATGGGCGGTGAAATGCCAACAGTAGAACAACTAACTACTGCACTTGGTGATGATGCTAACCTAAGTGGTATTGTAAGCACAGAAGGTGGTGGCTACGTAACCTTATTATCACAACAAGAACAATCAGCATACGACAGGGCTGTAAAAATGGGTAATGGTGTAGCTGCTAGGCACTACGCTATAATAAATGCTTCTAGAGTAAAACGTTTATTAGATAAGGGTATAAAAGGTTTAAATGATGGTGAAATAGAAAAGCTAGGTCTTAAGGAGCCTAAACCAATTGTACCTGTAGAAAAGCCTGTAATTGTTTCAGAAGATGGTGGCTCAAGTGGTGATGGTGGTAGTAGCTACAATCCGATGGTTTTTGATGATAATGATGAAACTTACACTCCTACGTCTGCTCAGTTAAATGAACAGCTTGAAGCTGCAGGTCAAACAAATTTAACTAATGATATATCTGAGGTTGACTTTACTCAAACAAGTACAGGTGGAGATTTTGTAGAAACAGGAGAAGATGATTCTGATCCATTTGAAGATATTGGAATAGCGGCAAATAAAGGCGGCTTAATGGCTACATCAAAAAAGAAAAAGAAAAACAAAAAGTAATTCCATATAACTATAAGGATACCTGGCTTCGGCTGGCCCCAACATAAGGAGAAACAAGTGGTAGAACAAACAGCAGCAGTAGAAGAAACAAAGCCTATAATGGTAGACTCTGCAGCACATCGTAGAAATGCGGCTCGTGCACAGCGTGACGAAGAAGAGCTAAAGCAACTCTTAGAGGAACACACAGGTGGTTCAGGACAGGAAGAAGAACCCAGTAGCAAAGCTATTAAGGACGCCCCAGTTCAAGCAAAAGGTGATTCCAAACAAGAAGAAGAATCTAAAGCTGAAGCACAAGAAGAAGTCTCAGACGATGACTTAAGCGCAGAAGAGAAAACATTTAAGCAACGCTATGCTGACATTCAACGTTTCATGCAAGACAAAGCTGAAGAGCATAAGACAGAAATAGAAAAGCTAAAAGGACAGCTAGACTCAGCAGCTAAGAATGAACTTGTACTACCTAAGTCAGACAAAGAGATAGAAACTTGGGCTAAGAAGTATCCTGATGTAGCAGGAATAGTAGAAGCTATAGCAGATAAGAAAGCCCAAGAGCGTTCACTAGATATTGATAAGCGTTTAAAAGAAGTAGAAGAGTTACGTATAAATGCTAAACGTGAGAAAGCTGAAGCTGAATTACTGAGTATGCACCCTGACTTCCAAGAAATACGTTCTAACGATGAGTTTCATGGATGGGCTAAAGAACAGCCTAAGTGGGTACAAGACGCACTATATGAGAATGTTGATGATGCTAAGTCTGTAGCGAGAGTAATAGACTTGTACAAAGCAGACAATGGTATCACTACAAACAAACGTAGCACAAGCGATAAGGATGCAGCTAAGGCTGTTAAGGCTCGTGTACGTAATACACCTGAAACTGAAGAAAGTAATACATACCTTCGTGAGTCTCAGATTAACAAGATGTCCACTAGAGAATACGAGAAACGATCTGATGAGATCATGGAAGCTATTCGTAGTGGAAAGTTTATTTACGATATGTCTAAATAATTACTTGACAATAACAAATTCGTAAGTATAACTACTAACATGATTAGAGTGACTTAAATGTTACTCTATCGTGTGACTAACACTAAGCCACAATAAGAACTACCCAGACATATAGGCCCAGTAGCTATGAAGTAGGCCAACTGATTAGCAACACTGACTACCCTAAAATGAACGGCCTCTTTCGTGGATATGATGTGTAAAACTTAACATAGCCATATCTATATAAGGAGAATTACAATGGCTTTTACTACAGCGAGTGGTTATGGGAATTTACCAAACGGTAACTTTTCACCAATCATTTATTCCAAGCAGGTACAACTTGCATTCCGCAAGAGTGCCGTAGCTAATGCAATTACCAATAACGATTATTTTGGTGAGATTGCTAACCAAGGTGACACGGTCAAAATTATTAAGGAGCCAGAAATTTCTGTATCCGCATATGCTCGTGGAACCCAAATCCAAGCACAAGATCTTGACGATGAAGAATTTCAGTTAACTGTTGATAAAGCCAATTATTTTGCTTTTAAGATGGACGATATTGAGGAAGCCCATAGTCACGTAGATTTTATGCAACTTGCAACTGATCGTGCAGCATACAGACTAGCTGATCAAATGGATCAAGAATGTCTTGGCTATTTGGCAGGTTTCAAACAGTCTGCGCTACACGCAAATGCAGGAACAGTTAATGACCAAGTAAACGGTACAGTAGCTGTTTCAACTGCAGGTACAGACGAACTTCTTTCTTCTATGAAGCTTAAGAAGGGTGACTTTGGAAACATTACGACATCATCTGCTGGTGATCACTCAATTCCATTGAAGCCACGTTTAGGCGGTGCAACTGCTGCTGATACTGCAACAGCAACTCCCTTACAAGTTATTGCTCGTATGGGACGTCTTTTAGATCAACAGCAAGTTGATACAAGAGGCAGATGGCTCGTTGTTGACCCTGTGTTTGTAGAACTACTCAAAGACGAAGATTCACGCATGATGAATGCTGACTTCGGTGGAGCAGGGCTGCAAAACGGTTTAGTCTTGAATAACATTCATGGCTTCCGTATGTACACATCATCAAACCTACCAGCGGTAGGAACAGGTGCTGGTACAACTGGATCAGCAAATCAAAATACTAACTTCGGTGTTATCGTGGCTGGTCACGACTCAGCAGTAGCAACTGCAGAGCAAATCAACAAAGTTGAGACTTATCGTGATCCAGACTCATTTAGTGACATCGTTCGTGGTATGCACCTATATGGCAGGAAGATACTTCGTCCAGAAGCTATCGTAACTGCTAAATATAACGCAGCGTAAGGGAGGATAAACTTATGGCTACTCTAACAGCTTTGCTTTTACCTGCACACGGTAATTCCCAAAGAGGGCGTTCGCCTTACATGGTACAGAAAACTATTGATCTTACTGCACAGGCTATTGACTGTTCATCTGCTGACGTAGTTCAATGTCTCACAATACCTGCTAATACAAGGGTACTTCATGCTGGTGTTTGTGTTGTAGAATCTGCAACTATGAACACAGGTACAAACGCAACAGTAACATTGGGTGCAGCAGATGCTGACGAATTTGTTGCAGCGTTTGATATTGATGGCGCAGCAGATGGGGCATATGCTCCTTCAGCTACACCTGCAGCAGACGTTACGCTTGCTACAGCAGACACACTAGACCTGACTTTTGCAGGTGACGGTGCAACATTCTCAGCAGGTAAACTACGTGTTTACGCTATGATGATGGATGTTAGTGATCAAGGTGACGCTGCTCCTGACGAAGTAGATCGTGACTTGCTTGCATAAGCGCAAAACTAGGGGGGCAGGGAAACTTGCCCCTTTAAGTACATCTAAGGGATACTAAAATGGCTACATATGTTACATTAGTTAATGAATTATTACGTAGACTAAATGAAGTCACGCTAGATGCTAATGGTGAAGGTTTTGATTCAGTACGTAATGTTCAAGCTTTAGCTAAAGATGCCATTAATAATAGTATACGTCTTATTGTACAAGATGGTCAGGAGTGGCCTTTCTTAAAAACAACTCAAACACAGACTCTTACTGCAGGTACTAGACAGTATAGTTTTCCTAATGATTACTCTAGCACAGATTGGGATACGTTTTATCTTAAAAAGCTTACATCAAAAGATAACGCACCCATGAGGCTTAGACCTATTTCTTATGATGACTATATACAAAACCATCGTAGTATAGACGATACAGGTGATTTAACTAATGGGGATGGCTCACCCATTTACGTATACCAAACACTAGAAGAGAAGTTTGGTGTTACACCTGTACCAGATGCAGCCTACCAGATAGAGTACGTCTACTGGAGTTTCCCCACAGAATTAACAAATTATAATGATACAGTAATTATACCTGAGCGTTTTAAACATGTAGTTATAGACGGTGCTATGATGTTTATGATGAGATTTCGTAGCAATGAACAAAGTGCTGCAATGCATCAAAACAACTTTGAAGATGGTATAAAAGCAATGCGTAGAGTTTTAGTAGATGATATATTAGTAGTTCGCTCCACAGTAATAGAACGTTCAGGGACAAGTGCATTTAGTGGTAATATGTAATGGCTGACAATCTAGCTTCCTTTAAAGTTTTTTGTCAGGGTGGACTAAACACCAGTAGGGATGTGTTATCTCAAGGTGAAACTCAACCTGGCTCTGCTGTAAAACTTACAAACTATGAGCCATCTGTTACTGGTGGTTATCGTAAGATAAACGGATTTAGTAATGACTATGGGTCAGTAACAGGACAAGCTAACACTTCAGTGCTTGGTGTATGTGTAGCAAACGGTATTAACGATGGTATATTAGCTTGTAGAACACCTTCTAGTGGTAGCAACTACCTACACAAGTATGTCAACAGTTCTACATCGTGGGGTGAAATAACTTGTGATGTTATTGCGGATGATAGAGATGGTGTATGTGCTTCTCAAACGCCTAGTGGTTCTGGTAACTTAACAATAAATGGTGCATTAGCATCTTCAGGATCAGTAAATTTTACTACTGCTGCATCAGAGCAACCTAGAAAAGTTACATTCTTTGGTACAGGTAATGAGTCAGGTAAAAACTTTACAATTACAGGTACAGACTCTGCAGGAGCAGCGCAAACAGAAGTAGTGGCTGGTCCTAACAATAGCACAGTAAGCAGTACAAAGTTTTTTAATACAATTACTCAGATAGCTGTAAGTGCAGGTACAGCAGCAGCTATTGAGGTAGGGTCAGGAACAGGATTATTTAGAACTAGTAATCCTACCATGTCAGGTGTAAGCAAGGTAAGGTTTACAAAGTATAATTTTGGTAGTGCAAAAATAATGTTGACAGATGGTATTAACCCTGCAGCAACATATGATGGTACTACATATAAACAAATTACTGATAGTAACGCTCCTACAGACCCTAAATTTTCTGCTGTATTTCAAAACCACATGTTTTTAGCAGGTGATCCTGCCCAAGACACAAATATATTTTTTAGTGCTCCCTATGATGAGTTAGACTATTCTGCAGTTAACGGATCTGGTGTAATAAATGTAGGCTTTCCTATAGTAGCTATAAAGACGTTTCGTGATGCTTTGTTTATTTTTGGCAGTAACAACATTCGTAAGCTTGTTGGTAATAATATTTCTAATTTCGTATTAGAGTCTGTTACTGATAATCTAGGGTGTTTAGCTACAGACAGTGTTATTGAAATAGGTGGAGATTTATTATTTCTATCACAAGACGGTTTACGTCCTGTTTCTGGTACAGACAAAATAGGTGATGTAAACTTAGAAACTGTATCAAAAGACATTCAGTCAGTCTTTACAGATGTTGTTTTTGATATTGACTTAGATGGTTTAAACGCTGTTGTTCTTAGAGGAAAAACTCAATTTAGGTATTTCTTTGCCGCTGCAGATACTCAAGGTGTTATAGGAGGTTTTAGACAAACACCTAATGGATTACAGTTTGAGTATGGGCAGTTACTAGGAATAAGAGCAACCTGTGCTGATAGTGGATATATAGGTCAGAACGAATTTGTTATTCATGGTGACAACGATGGTAAAGTTCATAGGCAAGAAAAGGGTAATAGCTTTGCAGGTGAAGATATATTTAGTGCTTTCCAAACTCCTTACCTGTACATGCAAGACCCAGAACAACGTAAGATATTTTATACAATAGCAACTTATCTACGTTCTGAAGGTGATAATGAAATATTAATGTCAGCAGTTTATGATTATGAAGATGTAAATGTTTTAAACCCCAATGACTTTACACTAAGTAATACGAATGCTGCTGCTTATTACAACGAAGCTGCGTATGCTGCTGATGATGCTACTAGTGGCGCTATATATGATGGTAGTCCTGCACCTATAAGAAGAACAAATGTTTCAGGGTCAGGGAAATCAATTTCAGTAAGATATGTTACAAATGACACAAAACCGTCACACAGTATACAAGGCTTAGTAATTACATTTGGGGTAGGAGATAGGTTATAACATGGCAGGTTATGCAAGACAGTCAGCATCAACAATACAACCTAATGAGGTTATTAAAGCTGCACCAGTAAACGCAGAGTATAACGCTATACGAGATGCTTTTGCTTTATCGGGTGGGCATAAACATGATGGCAGTTCTACTGAGGGAGCGTATGTGCCTCTTATAGCTGACACGGATGCTTTAAATAAAGTTGTAGTAGATACTAGTAACAACAGGCATGGTGTATTTGTTGAGGTTTCTTCTTCAGCAGTAGAGCAAATACGGTTTCAAGATGGTGTTGTTGTACCTGTTACAGATAACGATATAGATTTAGGTACAAGTTCTGTAGAGTTTAAGGACTTATATCTAGATGGTACAGCTACAGTAGACACACTTCAAGTAGATGAGAATGCTACAGTAACAGGTAACTTATCTGTAAATGGAAACACTACACTTGGTAACGCAGCTTCAGATACAGTTACAGTAACTGCTGATATTGCTTCTGCTCTTTTACCTTCTGCAGATGATACGCATGACCTGGGTGCTACAGGTTCTGAGTGGCGTGACTTATATATAGATGGACAAGCAAACATAGATACGCTTGCTGTAGATGCAAATGCTACAGTGGCAGGTACTCTTGTAGTAACAGGAGCTACGACACTAAATGGCGGTCTTGCTATGGACTCAAATAAGTTTACCGTTGCAGATACAAGTGGCAACACTTCTATTGGCGGTACTCTTGCAGTCTCAGGTGCAACTACGTTAGCTGCTACATCTTTTGGTGATGCAAACATTACTAATGTAGGAGACATAGCATTAGACAGTATTAGTGCAGATGGTAGTGCTATTACTATCACAGGTAACACTACATTTGCTGATGGTTCTTTTAACTTTAATGTAGCATCTCACGATGGTACAAATGGACTTGCTCTTGGTGGTACAGTAGTAACTGCTTCAGCAGCAGAACTAAACATCTTGGACGGTGTGACTGCAACTACTGCTGAACTCAATGTAATGGATGGTGTTACTGCTACTACTGCAGAGCTAAACATACTTGATGGTGTTACATCTACAGCAGCAGAGTTGAACATACTAGATGGAGTTACTTCTACTGCTGCAGAACTAAATACACTAGATGGCATTACAGCAGTTGTAGGTGAACTTAACGCATTAGACTTAGGAAGTACTGCAGTTGGTACTGCTATTGCATCTAAAGCTGTAATATTAGACTCAAGCAAAGACTACACAGGTATTCGTAACTTTACTATTACAGGTAACTTGACTGTAGGAGGAACTACCACAGTAGTAGATACTGTTACTATGAATGCGCAGAATGCTGTTGTGTTTGAGGGCGCTACTGCTGATGATCACGAAACTACACTTACTATTGTAGACCCTACAGCAGACCGCACAATTAACCTGCCTAACCAAAGCGGTACTATTCCTGTATTAGCTGCAGTAAGCACTACTCAAATTAGTGCTACACCTGAAGAGTTGAACATCATGGACGGTGGAACGTCTGCTACATCTACTACACTTGCAGACGCAGACAGAGTTGTAGTTAATGATGCAGGGACTATGAAGCAGGTAGCCCTTACTGACTTTGAAACATATATGGAGACATCTTTAGATACTCTCAGTAATGTAACTACAGTAGGCGCATTGAATAGTGGTAGCATCTCAAGTGGGTTTGGTGCTATAGATAATGGCTCATCTGCAATTACTACAACAGGTACTGTAACTTATGGTAGTTTATCAGATGGGACTATAACTATTACAGGCTTTGTTGATGAAGATAACATGGCTTCTAATAGTGCAACATTAGTTCCTACACAGCAATCAGTAGAAGCTCGTATACAAGCTGTAAACGCAACAGCTAATAATGTAACAGGTCTTAATGCTACAGGTGCAGAGATTAATACTGTAGCAGATGTATCAGCAATTAGTCCTGACACTTCTACAGCAGTAGCAAACAATGATGCAATACTTATGTATGATAATTCAGCCACTGGATTAAAGTATTTTGATGTAGACTTACTTGATACATACTATGCACAAACAACAAAAACATTAACAAACAAAACAATTACAAGCCCTACAGTAAGCGGATTATATTTAAGTGACGCAGGTATTACTATAGAAGGGTCTAGTGCAAACGATCACGAAACTGTTTTAACTGTTGCTAATCCTACTGCAGATAGGACTATTACATTCCCTGATGCATCAGGTACAGTAGCTTTTGTAGCAGATCCAACATTCACTGGAACAGTAACTGCACCTACTATAAATGCGTCAACTGCTTTACAAATAGGTGGAGTTGCAGTAACATCTACAGCAGCAGAGTTAAACTTATTAGATGGAGATACTTCTGTTGGTAGTTCAATAACAGTGGCAGATGCAGATGGTTTTGTAGTTAATGATGGTGGGACAATGAAAACTATCCCTGCATCAGATTTAAAAACTTATGCTAGTGGTAGTTCAGCTACTAAAGGATTTGCTATCGCTATGGCAATTGTATTTGGATAATAAAGGAAAAGGTAAATGGCCGTAATAAATCTAATTAATGTATCAAGTATTACACCTACGACAGTAGCAGGTGCAGTAACAACAAGTAGGGCATCTATTATTGATGTCGCTGCAGATAAAGTTGCTAAAGTAAACACACTTATGATATCAAACATTGATGGTACTAACGCTGCTGATGTTACAGTAGAGGTAAGTGTAGACAATGGATCAAACTATGTTGCCATTGCTAAGACTGTATCTGTACCTGCTGATGCTACATTAGTTGTTGTAGGTAAAGACAATGGGTTCTACTTAGATGAGACAGACATACTTGCAGTTACAGCTTCTGCAAACAGTGACCTAACATACTTGTGTAGCTTTGAACTGATGGATGATGCATAAGAATGGCTAATAGAAACGGTGGCTTTATTGGTACTGATGGGTTAGACGCACCTGATCCACCCACAGCAGTCACTCCTACTGCAGGTGATACAGAAGTCAGTGTAGCATTTACTGCACCTACTGATACAGGTACGTCTGCTATCACAGGATTTAATGTACAATCAAATGATGGTAGCGGCACGATATTTCCATCTTACGATGTTGAAAATGCATCTTATTACACCAAAAGTTTTTCAGTATCAAGTCAAGATACTTTTCCAACAGGTGTAGTTTTTAATCCAAGTGGCACAAAAATGTACGTTGTTGGGAACGGAACTGATAAAATTTATGAATACGATTTATCTACAGCTAATGACGTGTCTACGGCAGTTTATAACAGCGTTTCATTTGACAATTCATCTCAAGCCACAGCCGCAACTGGAGTTGTTTTTAACAACGATGGCACAAAGATGTACATTGTTAGTGGCGGTTTAAGTAGGTTTGTTTATCAATATTCATTGTCCACAGCTTATAATGTTTCGTCTGCGTCTTATGATAGTGTTTCTCTAAATGTTGGAAACGAAAGTACTGACCCTACCGATTTAAGGTTTAATAATGATGGGTCAAAACTATTTGTTCTTCAAGCAGCTTCGGCTGACAGTGTGTTTCAATATTCTCTTACATCAAACTTTGATCTAAGCACTGCTTCTTACGATAGTGTTAGTTTTAGTGTTTCAGGGCAAGAAACAACACCAACATCTTTGGCCTTTAATTCAGATGGTACAAAAATGTTTATTTTAGGCACAGCGGCAGATGCTGTTTTTCAATACTCTCTATCTTCCGCATTTAATCTTTCTAATGTCTCCTATGATGACGTAAGTTTTGATGTTTCTTCTCAAGAAAATCAACCTAGAGGTTTAGCATTTAATAATTATGGCGACAAATTGTATGTGGTTGGATACGCTCAAGACACTGTTTATCAATTTTCCACGGGAACCGCAGCAGGAGACTACCCCACCGCTTCCCCCGTCACTGTTACTGGTCTCACCAACGGCACAAGCTACACGTTTAACGTCTGGGCAATCAATGCGTATGGTTATTCTGCGCCAAGTGATGCGAGTGCGGCTGTTAGTCCTGTAGAAGCAGTTTTTGTACTTGTTGGAGGTTTAGGATCGTACACTGACGCTATTGATAGGTTTAATATAAACTCTAGTGCAAATGCTACAGACTTTGGTAATTTAACAGGCGATAGTAGAGGTGGTGGTGCTGCTGTTGGTGCAGCAACAAGGTTAGTTTTTGTAGGTGGTAGAGATGGTAGTAGCGCACATTATAACACTATGCAATATGTCAATCCTGTATCTGCAGGTAACACTGCAAACTTTGGTAATTTAACAGAAAGTCGTACCATACCTGCTGCTTTTGGAAACTCAACAAGAGGTATAATGGGAGGGGGTGAAGGAAATACTAGCACTGTTACTATGGATTATATAACAATAGCTAGTACAGGAAATGCTCAAGACTTTGGTGATTTATCAGAGGCTTCTGTTAAAACGGCAGGTTTTGCAAGTCCAACAAGAGGTGTAAGAACAGGGGGTGGTGCAAATAACGGTAGTGGACAAAACATAATAGAATATGTAACTATAGCTAACACAGGTAATGTTACAGACTTTGGTGATTTAACTGCAGGTAGATTAAATTTGGCTGCTGCCTCTTCTGCTACAAGAGGACTTTCTGCAGGAGGTAGTGGCTCACTTGTTATTGACTTTGTAACTATAGCCTCAGCAGGAAATGCTACAGACTTTGGTGATCTTGCAATGGCAGGTGACGCAAATAAATGTAGGGGTGGTTCTTCCTTAACTAAAGCAGTATTTTTTAAAAATAATACACAAATGTCCATTACTACAATAGCTTCTACAGGTGATGGAACAGACTTTGGTGATGTTCTTAGTGCAGGTGACGGTGGTATTGGATATATGGCAGCGTCTAACGGACATGGAGGACTTACATAATGCCTAACTATAATGGCGTGTGGTCACTCACAACACAGTTGCAGTATAACACAGATTGGCAAGCAGATAATGTAAGTCTTGCCAGAGTATTTGCTGCAGGTATTGGGTTGTTTTTTGGTGGTGCAAGTAATAGTAATGTTATAGATAAAGTAAATATAAGTAGTGCAGGTAATGCAACAGACTTTGGGGATTTATTAACTGGAACAGGTGGAGGTGGTGCGGTAGGTTCTACCACAAGAGGTGTTGTGGCAGGTGCTAGTACCAATGAGATACAATATGTTACTTTTGCAACAGCAGGTAATGCTACAGATTTTGGTGATCAAACTGTTAATAGAACTTTAGGTAACGCAGGTTCTAACTCTACAAGAGGTTTGTTTTTTGCAGGTGTGCCTAGCACCTTTAGCAATATTGTTGATTACATTACGATAGGTACAACTGGTGATGCTACAGATTTTGGTGATGTAACAAACGCTAGTACATCTGGTGCAGGTTTTGCTAGTACTACTCGTGCAATATACGCAGGTGGTGGAGCAGGTGGCAGTAACAGGTATAATAACATAGATTATTTTACTATTGATACTACAGGCAACGCCACAGACTTTGGAAATTTATCTGCAGGTAAAGAAAATCCTAATGGATGCTCTTCTAATACTCGTGGTATTTTTGCAGGAGGTTATACTGGTAGTGTTATTCTAGACGTTATAGAATATATCACTATAGCCAATACAGGAGATGTAACAGATTTTGGAGATTTAACTACTTCTACTTCTAATATGAATGGTTGTACTTCTAATCAAACTACAGCAGTTATGCATAGAACAGGGGATAGTATTGAAACTGTGACAATAGCTTCTACTGGTAATGCTAGTGACTTTGGAGATTTAACAGTGTCAAGATCAGTCAGAACTTGTGCTACAGGTAATTTACATGGAGGCATAGCAGCCTAATGTCAACTAAAGACTTCACAGCCAACGTTATATCTGCTTCCAAAGTAGTGCCTGATGGTAACTTTAAAGATAGCAAAGCGTCAGGTATATGGGATATCAATGAAGCACTAGATCTTATCAAAGGTGGTAACTGGCCTAACGTAGCTAACATTAACCCTGCTGCTTTTGTTGGTGCTTTGTTTCAAACTCATTTGTATAACGGTACTGGTTCTGCACAAACAATTACAAACGGAATAGACCTAAGTGGCAAAGGTGGCTTGGTTTGGATTAAGGATCGTGACGCAGGGTTTGGTCACAACCTTTTTGACACTGCTCGTGGTGTTGGAAAATATTTAAACTCAGACGGTAATCCAGCAGAAGCTACAGATACAACCAGATTAAGCGCATTTAATAGTAATGGGTTTTCGTTAGGTAACCAAGGATCTGTAAACACTAATAATAATGCTTTAGTCTCGTGGACTTTTAGGAAGCAGCCTAAATTTTTTGACATCGTGACGTATACTGGGAATGGAACAGCAGGTCGCAGTATCAGCCATAATTTAGGTGGTACAGTTGGAACACTTATCATAAAAAGAACGGATAATACAAGTAGTTGGATCGTGTGGCATAGGTCAACATCTTCTAGTTATTTGTTTTTAGATGGTACAGATGCTGCAACAAGCGGAACTATTAGTAATGTTAGCAGTACTGCTTTCACAATAGAGAGTGTAATAAATACTAGCTACAACGCCTCTGGCGGCACCTACGTAGCTTACCTATTCGCACACAACAATGATGACGGTGGCTTTGGTGAACCTGGAGATCAGGATATTATCAAGTGTGGGAGTTATACTGGTAATGGTTCATCAAGTGGAAACTTTGTTGATCTTGGTTTTGAGCCTCAGTTTATAATTATAAAAAATTCTAGCAACTCTGCTAATTGGGTAATGTTTGACAGTATGAGGGGCGTTGTTACAAGTAGTTCCGCTGCAGATGATAAATATTTATTTCCAAACTCAGATACAAGTGAAGGTGGTGGTATACCTATAGATTTTAATGCTACTGGTTTTACTGTGTTTGACACATCGGCTAGAACAAACACATCTAGCGATACCTACGTCTACATGGCAATAAGACGTGGTGGTATGCAAACCCCAACTGCAGCGTCTAGTGTGTTTGCTATTAATGAAGGTGATAGCAGTGGCGCACCAGAATATACTTCAGGATTTCCTGTTGATATGGCAATTAAAAGGAATATATCAGACACAGACAACTGGCGTATATCTGCAAGACTTATTCAAGGTATAAATCATTTTACAAATACAAATTCTGCTGACGATGCAGATGATAAGTTTAAATTTGATTTTCAAAATGGTTATTATAATGATTCACAAGGGGCAAATAATTTTGCTTGGATGTGGAGGAGAGCCAGAGGCTACTTTGACGTTGTGGTTTACAACGGTAATAACAACTATTATTCATCTCAAAACGTAAATCATAATCTTGGCGTAGTACCTGAAATGATTTGGATAAAAAATAGAGATAGAGCAGTTTCTTGGGCAGTATATAATAAAACAATTGGCGCTCAAAAAAAACTTGATCTAAACGGTACTTCTGGTGCAAGTAACAACGATAGTGCTTACTTTAACAATACAACGCCTACGTCCTCAGTATTTACTGTGGGTAATTCTAATAGGGTAAATCAAGCAAATGAAAAACACATAGCCTACCTTTTCGCTACCGTTGCTGGTGTATCCAAGGTGGGAAGCTACAGTGGTACAGGATCTAGTCAAAATATAGATTGTGGTTTTACGGCAGGAAGTAGTTTTGTTCTTGTCAAACGATATGACGGAACAGACAGTTGGTATATTGCAGATAGTGCTAGAGGAATAAGCTCTGGTCAAACTGATAAAATAATTAAATTAAATAGCACTGACGCAGAGTTTACAGAGTCAGATAACAGCGCAGACTATATTGCTCCACACGCATCTGGATTTAATGTACCTGCTAGTAGTCCTTTTAATGGTAACGGTGATGACTTTATCTTCTACGCAATAGCAGCAATATCATAACACAAAAGGATTAAAATGTTAAAAGACTTATCAAAAACTTATAACGAGGATCAGACACAACTGGTCACACAAGACATAGATATTCAGCTACCAATGTCAAAGCCTGAATACAAATCTATGTTAGCTAATATTAAAGATCATGCTCCTGCTATACGACAGGCATCAAGCAACTTCTATAAGTCTCACTCACAGATGATGAGTGTAACACTGGACGTTACAGCTATTACACCTATACGTTCTATCAAGCACAGCCTAGCTGAGATAGAGAAGACTAAGGCCGCACTACAAGAGTCCTACTTTAAGATGAAAAAGGATGAAGTAAAACTAAAGAAGCTAGAACGTAAGCTACTAGATGAGACTGACCCACTAGAGCAAGAGATGTTAGAGATTAAGATAACAGAGAAGCAAGCACAGGCTGCAAGCTCTCGTGGTTACGTTGAGGGTGCAGTACGTAAGTTAAACTTCTTTACAAACCAGTACGACAACCTAATGGAAAAGATAGGTAAAGAAGAACTAACAGAAGAAGACTACGAGCTAGAAGAAATTAAGTATCACATTATGACCTGCATGAAGCAAGCACTCAACAGTGCAAGACCTAGAGGCGGTGTCATTGATGAAGGTAACATGATATACTTGTTTGACTTAGGCATCAACGCAGCACAGGCACAGGCTGAAGTGTTTGCTTACCTAGAGTGGGAAAACAAATTAGTACAAGATGGCAAAGCACCAGAGCATCACCACACAGTGCAGTGGTTAGAAGCTTGTGCGGATAAGTGGGCGCATTGTCCAGGTGACTTTGCTAACAGTCGTGGATTTAACATATTAGATAAAACATCTTTAACAAACACACCACAGTTAGAGGATAAGACAGATGGCGCATAAATTAGTAAAATATAGACTAGATGCAGATGGTACTATCCCTGCTTGGTTAAAGTTTGGTGTGCCTCAATCAACAGGTGGCATGTATCCAGTTGCAGATCCATACACAGCTAGTCCACAAGATTGGATTATGATTGGCATCTCTGCTGATGGCGCAGATATATCTGGTGGGATAGAAGAAATAACTCATCAATCATTTTTACAAAAATACCTCGCTACACAGGCTTCAGCAAACAGTTGGACAGACCCTGCACCAACAGATGAAGACCCAGATGCCACAACAGCGTTTGATGCTGCTGCACACGCAAAACGTGTTTGGGATGATTTGACTGAGTTAAATTCATAATGAGTGACATCAAGCTTACCCCAGAAGAAATAGAGACAATGCTAGACAACGCAGCTAGGCGTGGTGCTAAAGAGGCACTGCGTTCTATCGGGTTACTTGATAATGATGCACAAAAAGATATACTAGAGATGCGTAACTTAATAGAAGCGTGGCGTGATACACGCAGATCAATATGGTCAACGCTAGTAAAAGTATCTACCGTTGGAGTCCTGACATTTATTGCAGGTGCGGTATGGATGACAATGGGTAAATAAGGAATAGAGTATGGCAACTACAGAGCAAATTCAAGCGTTAGCAGATTTAGTTTATGCGTCACAGACAACAAGTGTATCAAGTGCTGATTTAGCTACTGCTGCTGCAGCGGCTGGTATTGACGCCACTGATGCTAGTGATGTAATTATGCAATCACAAGCTTTAATACAAGAATATGGCTACAAACCTGGAACAAATCAATTTTATGAGAACTCCACTTTAAATACTGCTCCACTAGATGCAGGTTTAAACGCTCACTACACCGCTACTCAGACTGCTATAAATGAGTATGGATACTTAGAAAGTACTCAAGCAAACATAGATAAATTTGCAGGTAAGATTAACCCTGCAACAGGTGAGCTTTACAAGTTTATAGTTAACGATAATGTTGCAAACGCTCAATTCATAGAAGACTATATGAATCAAAATAATATAGAGAATACAGTAGCAACTACAGCTAGTTCAGTGCCATCATGGAGTTCTTTAGCTTCAGAAAAGTATACACAAGAATATAATAATCAAAACCAAGGTGGGGTTAGTTATGATTTAGATAACTCACTACAGTGGGCAGATTTAAATAAGAAAAAATTAAAAACTATAGTAGATAACACTTCAGGAGGTGCAGGTCCAGTATCCACTACTGAATATGCAAGTATAATGCCAGGATATGCAGGTGTAACACCCCCTGCAGGTGGCTATGTTTCTCCTCCTGCTAATATTCCAGACTCTTACAGAGATTTTGTTCCTGCTACAGGTCCAACGTCAATAACACCTACTTCAGGTACGCAAGCTATGAACGTGCCTACTTATCAAAACTTATTTACAAATCAAGTAGGTCAGTTTGTAGATAGGGCAGATGCACAACAATCTTACTACCAACCTCAAACTATGGCTGAACAAATTCAACAAGGAGGCACAGCACCAGGACAGATTGAGACACGCTTATTTCGTAATCCTCAAGGTATGTCAATGTACGTTACCTTTGTAGGAGGAGTACCACAGCAGTATATACCACCTGGCTATGTTCAAGTAGATAATCCTGCTGCACCAACGCAAGCTGCACCAATAGCTCAAGCCCCCTCTACTTTACCTGCTGGTATAGGTCAAACCACTGTTAATGCTGCAGAGGGCGGTACAATTAGAGGATATGCACCTGGCGGCACAGTGCCTAGAAATGCTACAATAGGAGGACAACCCCACAGTCTTGCTTACATTAATCCTGATGAAGCAAGGTTACTTAGGCAAGTAGGCGGTTCAGGTGATCCTTCTTATGGTGGGATTCCTGCTTATGATAATGCAGATGATGATAATGCAGAGCAGCCTATTTTAAATGCTACTCAATCCACTCCTCAAACTATAGGAACTCCTAGTGGATATAACCCACAGTTGGCAGATGCTCTAGTAGCTGGGCAACAAGGAATGTTAGCAAATGCTTACCTTAATCAGGCAGGAAACGTAGCAGCAGCCCCTGTAGCTACACTACAACCAGAGGCAATTCCAGGTAGTGTTATAGAATCTACTGCAGGTAGAGCTATAGATATAGCACCTATGGTAACTACACCTGCACAAGTGGGCCAAGTGTTACAAGCTACTCCAGTAAGTGCAACAACTGCACCTGCAGGTTCTATGACAGCACAGACTGCTATAGGAGATGTAAAAGCAGAGACTGCTAAACTAACAGGTGTAACAGGTGATCCTACAAAAACAATAACTGCACAGCAACAAACTGGATCAGCCCTTGATGAGATTAAAGCTGCACAAGGTAACGCTATAAAAATAAATGGACCTGCAGGAAGACAGATACAAACAGACCCTGTTACAGGTGCAAGTGAAATAATATCTGGTGCTGCTAATGCCCATACTGCTGCTGTATTTTCTGAAGCAATACAACACGCAGAAGCTACACCAAGTAGACAGGCAACAGTTGCAGGTCAGCTAGAAACATTGATGGCTGACTTTGAGGGTGGTGAGACACCTGCTTGGGCTGCTGGATCTATGCGTACCGCAATGGCTACACTCTCTGCTCGTGGTTTAGGTGCGTCTAGTCTAGCAGGTCAAGCTGTCATACAAGCTGCAATGGAATCTGCATTACCTATAGCTCAGATGGATGCACAGGTACAGGCTCAGTTTGAAGGGCAGAACCTGTCTAACAGACAACAACGTGCTATGCTTGCTGCACAGCAACGTGCTACATTTATAGGACAAGAGTTTGATCAAGCATTTCAATCTCGTGTGCAAAACGCAGCAAAGATTAGTGATATAGCTAACATGAACTTCACTGCTGATCAACAGATAGCTCTAGAAGATTCTCGTGCAGCAAATACTATGGAGTTAGGTAACCTATCCAATAGTCAAGCAGTAGTTATGTCACAGGCTGCTGCATTAGCTAACATAGATATGTCTAACTTAAACAACAGGCAACAGGCTGAAGTACAGAATGCACAGAACTTCTTACAGATGGATATGTCTAATCTGGCTAACCAACAACAAGCTGCTATGTTTAAGTCTCAACAGAATGTACAAGCTTTGTTTACAGACCAAGCTGCTGAGAATGCTGCAGAGCAATTTAATGCTACAAGTGAAAACCAAACACAGCAATTCTTTAATAACTTAGCTTCTCAAACAAATCAATTCAACGCCTCTCAATCCAACGCTATGCAACAATTTAACGTAGATCAAGCTAACACTTTATTAGAGTTTAATGCTGATCTACAGTCTGCTCGTGAAATGTTTAATGCACAGAACTATTTAACTGTAGCGCAAGCTAACGCTCAGTGGAGACAGTCTGTTCAAACTATGAACACAGCAGCAATAAACGCTTCTAATATGGATTATGCTAAACAAATAAATAACTTATCTCAAGCTGCACTAGATCAGATCTGGATGCGTGACAGAGATATTATGGACTATGCGTGGCGTTCTTCAGAAAGTGCTATTGACAGACAAAAAAGTATTTTAATTGCTGAGATGCAAGCACAAGCTACGGTTGATCAAGCTAAAGGTAGTGCCTTTGGTAAACTATTTAGTTTAGCTGGTAACTATTTAATGGCATATGCATTCCCACAAGAAGCGGCAATACTAGCAGGAACAGGATAATAATATGTTTAGTCAGATGAATAACAAAAGTACTTTAACCCCAGAAGAACTAGTACGATTCTTTATGTCTAAAGAAAAAAGAGCAGACCTAAATAAAGCTGACTCTGCTGATAACACTCCTAATGGCTTGATGCAAGAAGATATAACTGTAGAGCCACTAGAGGAAGAAGAGAATGAGGATACTTTTGATTTCCTTAAGAGAATGCTAGTGCGTAGTTCTGAAAAAGTAACTGAGTCTAAGGAAGAGTTAGGTGAGCAGCTTGCCGCTATAAAAGAAAAAGCTCTAGCTGATATAGATATTATAAAGAATACTCAACTAAAGTCTAAGCCTAATCCTTTCATAGGTGGTCCTCTTTCTCCAATGTTAACTGAAGCAGGTGTAGAACAAGAAGTAGAAAAGTTTGTTGACCCAATGCTAAGAGATCCTGATCTACTTGAGATACCACCTCAACTATTTGATGAAACAGATAAGCAAACAGAGGAGGCGCTTACAGATGCAGAGATTGCTGATACTGATAGCAGTGCTGATGATGATACTGTTGGGGAAGCCCAAGACAATCAGCCTAATGTAGATGATGCACCTACAGGTGGGCTAGGTAGTCCTATAAGAGAACCAGGTTTTAGCCCGATTGACGAAGCTATAAAATATAATGATGAGTTTAATAAAAAATTAGTAGATGATTTAAGAGTTTTAGAGGGTTTAGGAGGTGATACTTTAACTGACATTCCTACTTATAGTTATGGAATTACAGAGGAAAAGGCAGATGAGTATAATTTAGAGCCTTCTCAGTTTGAAACTATGGAAGATTTTGCTATTGCATTTTCAGATAAATATGTAAAAGAAAAGAAAGCTGCTAATAGAGAAGTATTTTCTGCTGTAGATGAAAAGCATCACATAGCTCTAATGAGCTACTTGTGGAATACAGGAGTATTTGGGCCAAGGCAGAAAGAGGCTCTAGAAGAAAACGACATGGAAGAATTTATATCTGAAATGAGAGATGCTATACATATACAAGGCAACTCTTCTTCTGGTCTTTCAATGAGAAGAGCTAAAGAAGCTAACATGATAGGTGAAAATCTAGATGATTGGACGCCTATACATAAAGTAGTAGTTTCAGGAACTAGAGCTAGTCCTACATTTGAATGGCAAACAGAATCAGGTGAGATTGTAGAGACTTATACTTCAGATAGAAGTTTACATTCTGGAAATATACCTACTAAACCAAATCAAACAGACACCTTAGATGAAGAGATAATTTTATAAAATGTTTGGACTCCCTCTAGAACTAATCACCATGCTTTTCTCCACTGTACTTGGTGGGGTAATGTCTATATGGGGTCAGTCAATAAAAGCTAAACAAGCACAGAATGATATGCTCATGGAACGTGCTAACTTCAGGAAGTCTGCAGTTAAGGATGCTCGTGACGCAGGTAAGAATGACTCACACTTTGCATGGACACGTAGGTTGATAGCTTTGTCTGCTGTGTTCTCAATAATTGTATTGCCAAAGCTAGTCGCAGTATGGTATCCTGAAGTAAGCGTATACGTAGGATACACTGAGGCTACTGGTGGTTTTATGAGTTGGTTGTTTGGACCAGATGAAGCTATACAGTGGAAGATGGCACAAGGTTTTGTGATCACACCACTAGACACACACATTGTATCAGCCATAGTAGGACTATACTTTGGCGCTGGATTTACTAAATAGGAAATAATAAAATGGTTCACCCACTAGAAGCACCAATACCAGGACAGTCCTTAACGTCAGAACCTAAGAACGTGCCTTGGGAATACCCTGCAAGAATAACAGAACCTATGGACGCATTAGAGTTTCATATGAAGCAACTTACAGACGAGAGTACTGTAGATAATATATTAGAAATGTTAGAGATAGGAATACCTGTGTCAGTTGTAGCAAGCTCTATGCTTACAGTAGCTGTCATGGATGGTGAGCATTCTTTAGATGTAAAGCTTATTATAAAACCTTTTGTAGAAGATCATATTAAATCTTTAGCAGAGGTAACAGGCATAGACTACATGATGTCCATGAATGATTTAGATACTAATAGTGAAGCAGAAAGACAACGTAAAGCTACTGTGTTAGAAGCTAAGATTAGAAACTTAACAGAAAAAGTAAAGCCTAACACTATGGATGAGGGCGATAGAATAACAGAACAAGCACAAGAAGAGTTGATGAAAACTGAAGAGCCTGAAGCAGAGGCTATGCCTACTGAGCCAAAAGGTCTTATGTCTAAGGAGAATATGTAATGGCTATTAGAGGTGCATTTGCTGCAGGTTTACTTGATGGTTTTGCTACTGGCTTAACTGAGGGAGTAGAAAAAAGACAAGATAGATTTGATGTACTATTTGATGAATCATTAGACTCAGCTAAAAGATTAGCTCCTAAGTATGCTAAGTCTAAAGCGGAAGCAGATGCTGCTGTAGAAATGATGAATGCGTTTGGTAAAGAGTATAACATTACACCAGAAGAGTTTATATCTATGGCTCAGACATATGATGTCACACAGATATATGCTGCTGTAGCAGAAGCAGAAGCTAAGATGCCAGAGGGTGCAACTCTAGATAAAGCAAAAATACTTGGTCCTCTAAATATACCTAGCAATATAGAGTTGCCAGAGGGTATGTCTAACGAGCAAGCTGTACGTAGTATCTTTATGGGTTACGCTAATAATTTAGCAGAAGATCCAACAGATAAGTCTGAAGGTAAAGCAAGTAGTTCTTGGGGTAAAGCATTAGCTAACACATTGATGATAAACCCTCGTAACCAAGCTGATGATATGCTTAACGCAATGTCAGTTATGGGTGTGCCATATAAAGACTTGATGTTGTACCAAGCATCAGCAGGTGAGAGATACAAACCTTTGGCTGGTGTTTCTGGTAAACCTATATACAATATTGATATTACTGATTATCAAGATGATGACTACGCTAGAACAGCAAATAATTTTAGACTTCAGTTCTCACGTACCTTTGCAGGAACAGAAGATCTAAGCCTTGCTGCTACTGAAACTTTGGATGAAGCCATAGCAGCTATGAATTTAGAAACTAAAGCAGAGTTAAATACGTCTTTACTTTCTGGTGGTAACACTATGGCAGATATTGAGTTAAGACTTGCTACAACATATGGGCATGAAAGTTCTAGGGTAAGGACTGCAGCTTTATTTAAGTTAGCTTCTTTCATAGAAACTCCTGCTGATTTTAATGCCTTTAAAGAGTCTGAGAAAGATGGTAATGCATCACGTTTAATTAGTGAGTCAATAAATAAACATGGTGTGTTGACTACAGAATACATCAACATGATACTAGGAAACGATGCTGAACTACCTAAAGGTGGACAAGGTGGGTCTAGTGGGTCTAATGAGTCTTTAAATATAAGCGGTGAAATGGGTGGTCAAGCTGATCCGTTTGAAGAAATATCAGGAACAATACCAACTACATCAGAAGCAAATGATGATCTACTTAATACAGGTGGTGACGCTAATGTTTCAGAAGTAGATGAAATGATAAATGCTGTAATCGCTAATGAAACAGGTGAAGATAATAGTATAAATCTTGGTACACCTAATGTAAGCGAGGTCACCGAAAGAAGAATAAATAAAGTAGATGAATACAGAGAAGCAGCTTCTAAGATTACGTATGAAGAGTATCAAGGTATGAGTCGTAGTGAAGCAAGAGAAGCAGGACTACCTGCCACAGGCTTTGAAAGCGCAGAAGCTTTTGGTTTTTTTCCTAAGAAATACTTTAAAGGTGGTGCAGAGGAGATAGACTTAGGTATTGATAAGACTAGTACTGATTCTTCTACTGTGGCTGGTGCAGCCGTAAAAGTAGCTAATGAATTAGCAGACGAGTTTACTGATATGAGTGTATTTTTAGAAATAGATGATAGAGGTAGACCAGATGATACTATCTTAAAAGATTGGTTAGATCAAAATAATGTACCAGCAAATGAGCAGATGATACGTATGATAAGAACTATGATTAAAGCGAGACAAAAAAAGCTAAAAGAAAATCCAGCGAGTGAACTAGATGAGTAACTATTATACACCTGAAAAGATGCAAGATAAAAAGCTATCTGATTTAACAAAAGATAGAGCTTTTCTTTCAGATGCAATTACCTTTCTTAAAAGTGATAGGAAGGGTTACACTGATGAAGAGATAAAAAAGAAATCAGCTAGTGATGTTACATATGATATACTAGAGCATTTTCGTATAATGAATACCAACGAAGTAAGCATGGGTAGAGATTACTTTTTTGTAAGTGATGACAACGTAAAGGAAACAGATAAGCAATCTTACGCAAGACTATACTCAGCTTTTGAGAATGCTAAAGGTGAAGGTCTGTTAGATAATAGAGGTGCTAAGATATTTGATTACGTGGAAGGTGTTGCTACAGCGCCATCTACTTTTGCTTCTGTTGCAGCACTTCCTCTAACTGCTGGAACTGGTACTGCTGCTATACAAGCTACTAAAGCTGGTACACTAGAAGGACTAAAAGCTATAACAAAAAATCTTATCAAGCGAGGTGTCATGGCATCTACCCTTGAAGGATCTGTTGCTGCATCAGCACAGCTAGGCGAAGAGATAATTAAACAAAAAGCTAAGAAGACTATTGGTGAAGACTACAAAGTAAGCAAAGGTAACATAGCTTTAGCAGGTGCTACAGGTTTAACATTAGGTGCAGCAGGTTATGCAATACCAGCCAGGCAACAATACAAAGGTGCGAAGAGACTTCTAGATACTGTACAAGCAGGTGATGCAGCTAAGACTGCAAGACATGCTGCTTCCGCACAAAGAGCAGTAGATGATTTACAGAAACATGCCTCAACAGCAGAGGGCAGACGATACATACGCTTCACTAAAAACAAACTACTAGCAGCTATTGATCCTAAGCTTGTTGAAGAAGGTATGTCAGCTAAGATAAACATACTTAGTAAAGACTTGCCTGATGGTCTTATTGGTGGGCTAGATAGACAAACCATACAGAGACTAGGCGCTGCAGCAGTTGAGCTAACACGTACTATAAAGTCTTACAACCCAGCGTTTAAACCTGAGAAAGGCATGAGGGTTACAGAGTTTCTTGCCAACGCAATTGATCAAGGCTTTGGTGTAGATATGTTTGATAGTATAGCTGGAAAGTATGGGTTGTCACGCAGACAACTAGCGGCTGTGTTTGCTGCAGAATATTCTGAGGCTGCTCGTACCCTTGTATCAGCTAAACAATTTAAGACTTCTGCAGGAAAAGTTGTTACTGGTAGAGAGGCAGTAGAAGCAGCAGGTAAGTTTAGAGATAAGCTAGATGAATTGTATGACATGGGTATGTCAACAGTTTCAGGTAGAGATGCTCAAGATTTAAAAGATGCACAGATGCAGATTGGTGCAACCCGAAAAGTATTCAGATCCTTGAAAAACATTGAGGATACACGTAGAGCTTTTATGACTTCTCAACCTGCTACCACTATGCGTAACAATATCTTTGGTGTTGCTATGGCAGGTATTGATGTACTGGATCAGTTTAATCTGTACGCTATACAAAAAGTTACAGGTAAAGGTAACGCTGCTGCAACACGAGAAGGTGCTACAGACATATTAAAGTATTTAACTAAAGATCAGTATGTAGCTGACGCACTTGTGTACTCCCTAAAAGAAGATGCACCAGAGCTTATGAAGAGAGCGTTTTATGAAGCTGCTCAAGCAGAGGCTGGTACTATTAGAGATACTAAGTTAGCGAAATTAGGTACAGCAGTAAACACACTTAACACAATGTCAGATCACGTATTTAAGAAAGCTGTGGTTGCAGGTACTGTTGATCGTGAATTAAAGAAGCAAGGATCTAGTTTATATAAGTACCTTGAAGAAGGACGCATCAGTGAAATATCCGATGACATAATAAACAAAGCATTGGATGACAGTTTAGCCTTTACATTCCAACGTAAGTTTGGTGGTAAGGATGCAAGCGATACGAACAAAGCAGTTAAGAAAGTTATTGATTTAGTTCACAACACAGGTATGACTACCATCATTCCTTTCCCAAGATACATGGCATCTCAAGCAAAGTTTATTAATGATTACTTTGTATTAAATACTTTACGTAGAGGGACAGGTCAAACACAAGAAGCTGTAGCAAAGCAGATGTCAGGTGCTATGATGTTTGCTGGTGCTTACATGATACAGAAAGATAATATAACTAATGGACTACAGTGGTTTGAGGAGCAGTTAACAAACAAAGATGTAACAAACGCTCAAGCTGCAATGGGTCCAGCAGCACCTGTTCACTACGTAGCTAATCAATTAGCAAGAGTGTCTATGGGTATGCCTAATAAACTGCAGGATGACACTGGTTTGTTTATGAAAGATATAACTAAACTTATGGTAGGCTCAGAGTTTAGGCCAGGTGGTACAATAGTAGATGAGACTGTACGTGTAGCTCAATCTATTATGGATGGTAAACCAAACTTCCAACCTGCTGCAAAAGTTTTTGGTGATTACTTTAGTACGTACACATATCCTGCTGCTGTAGTAAAAGATTTCTATGGTCAGTTTGACCCTCGTTCAGCATACATACCTCAAACATTAGATGCTACAGTATCTCTTGCAGATATGGGTGGCCCTAACAGCCCACGTTTATATTTATATGGTAGGTTTGCTAAAAGCCTCCCTGACTTTAATCTAAATGAAATGTCAAGGAATCTTAAAAACGTTACAGGTATTGACTTAGGTGAAACTGAAATGCAAGGACTGCTAAAGTTCATGGGGTCTTCTACTCGTACACATTTTCAAATGATGGACCCTGATAATAGAGACACAGGTTATGATGCAGTAAGGCATGACATATATGGTGATGGTCCTTTGAGACAGCTAAACCCCTTTCTAAAACAGATCACTGGGTTTACTAGAGAGCCACCAAAGAATGCCTTGAAGTTAGAGATGGCTAGACTAGAGATAGACCCATTTAAAATATATAATCCTTACGCTGAAAAGAATAGTGCATTGGAGTTGTTTACTCAACAGCTACTACAAGGTAAGTTAGCTGAAGATGTAGAGAACTATATAACTACAGACAGTATATATTTAAACTCTGACTTTGATGTACGTAGAAATTTATTAGAGGAAAGAATAAAAACTAAAATAAGAGATACAAGAGCAGATGCTAAAACTATACTATCGGATTTTTCTGCTAAGAGAGAAGAGTACAGATCAGACTTTAACGCATATGTGAGAGGTGAGTATAAAGCACTTGGTCCTAATCAAAAAGAAGATGCTGAAAGAGGGTGGTCTATACAAAATAAGAGATATGGATTTCCTGGTCTAACTGTACAAGAATCAGCAGAAAGAATTAATAGTGATCCTGAGTTAGATACTGATGAAAAGGAAACACGTAAATCAATACTCATGCTGTGGTATATACAAGCAGGTAAGACTTACGGAAAAGCAGAAAGAGAAGCTGCTACTAGATAAGAAGAGGGGCGCAGTTAGCGCCCTTACTTTTTTATACCATACATTTTTGATGCACGTTCTGCCCACATCTGTACTGCAATTAAACTCTTTAATGCTTCGTGCGTTTCCGTACTGTGATACAAGTTATCTGAAATAAACTTTTCCAGTGCTTCACTACGCTTCTGCACACCCTCTCTGAAATGATCTTGTCTCCTAGATACAAAGTCTTTCGCTTCTTTTTCTAGGCTCATATATTTTTATACTTTCATTGGTATCTCTGTACAGTAAGCTGATACTGTAGATTTAGGTGTAGGTTTAGTACTCATAAGTTCACTGCGTATATACTTTGCTCCTTGTTTACATGTTTCCATAGTAGGATATATGTAATCCACAGCTTTTACTTGAATATAACCAGGTGCAACAGACATTATGAGTACTAGAACATACATTACTCTGAGCTTTCTACAGTTTCTGTGGTGTCTACATTATCTGAGGCATTGTCATATTTATCAAACAATTCTAGTCCTACAATTAACGCTATTAATATTCCTAATGAATGCATTTTATTTTCCTTTCTAATGCAAGTTTATAATATCATAGTAATTATACTATGTCTACCATTTCGCACACATCACCAGTACAAGCCATTGTTTGCATAGCAACTGTGTTATCTTCTTGTTCATACTCACTAAGCTTAGACCAATCAATACTCTTTGGCATTATAGCTGAGAGTTTTTTGTAGTCATCCTTTGTACAATCTTGATAGGGTGCTTGCTGATAAGTATGATCAGAGTGTGGCAGAAAAGACACACCACTCATTTCATCAAAGTGTTTATAAACAAATGCACCTACTTCCATCCATTCACCAGAACGAACTGTCACTGTTACAGAAGGTTTATGCTCACACCAGTGTCTTTGATAGGTTAGCCATGTCTCCAACTGTTCAATGGCTGACATGTCGTTACGAGTTACAGCTTTATTGGGTGACTTCTGTGGGAAGCTAAACACTGTAGTGGTATCACCCTTCATCACACAAGGTGAGTTAGGTATGCCTTGATCCTTCATCATCTGTGTAAGTGGATCTTTATTGTCACCTCTCACAGTCCTGATATAATGTAGTGCATGTCTAGCGTGTATACCTGAAGCTGAGTCAACTAGTTGTGATACTGTGCCGCTAGGTTTTACACAGGTAATTGCTGCTGACTGTGGAATGCCAAGGCGGTCAGCCCAATCAGCATTAGTATGAACAGCAGTTTCTCGTAGATGTTCAAGTGTCTTCTCCAATCCTTTGTTTGCTGATGTCATAAGAGGGTTATCCATTATACCTGTAAGGCTTACTCCTAAGAGTCTCTCTTCTTCTGTGTTGGTTGTCCAGACTTTTCTGAGGTATGGGAACTTTGTGTACGTGCTTTGGATTGTCCCAAGTATTGTGGCGAGTCTGACTTTTCTATCCAGGTCATCCACTGTGTCCGTGGCTCGTACCACAACTTCTGTAAGATTGCAGAACTGGTATGGGCGTAAGATAATCTCACTACAAGGATTAGTTCCGAACTCAAAGTTAGGATCACGTCTGCCAAATTTTGCAGCTTGTTTCTTAGATGCTTCACGATTGAATACTCCTCTTTCACCTGACTTGCTTTCTACTAGAGATAGCCATTCACGCATGAATGTTTCTGAGTCAGGCTTCTCTGTATAAGATACACTGTTGTTAGCTAAGGCACGATGCCCTGCACTATCATACCACTGACCAGACTTAGCGTAGCGCATACGATCATCACTGAGGTTAGACAAGCTAATCATAGCACTACGTCTAACACCACCTACTACAACTATCTGACCAATGAAACACATTAGGTCATGGCACTCTAAGCTAGATAGCCTACGTCCTTGAGCATCTTTGAATGTCTTTACTGCAAAGTTGAATAGCTCAATCAAAGGAGCAGGACCAGAGGCTCTACCACCGAATGTTTTAAGTCTTGCACCTGCAGGACGTACTCTGGTAACATCCCACTTAGGAATCTCACCTGCCCATAAGAGAGCTAACACTTGTCTGAACGCCTTAGCCCACCCCTCCTTGCTGTCCTTTACCACAACGGTAGTATCACTTTGGAACAGTTCAGGTACTTCGGGAAGCTTGCTAATGAATTGTCTCTCAACGCTGAAGCCAACACCAGTACCACAGAGGAGGATGTACATAGCCTCATCAAAGGACTTAGGATCGTCTACGGGTAAGTAACTACAGTTATACCCTGCAGTATTATCTCTCTCAAGTGCTGCACCTGCAGTCATCATAGCTCTCATGCTAGGCATGATCTCTAAGTTAAGTATAGCAAACATTATTTCATCTTTAGTATCTGCATCTACTTTGTTGCCTACAACATTTTCTATGTAACGATCTACTGTCTCAGACCAAGACTCTCTGCCTTTGCCATCAATGTATTTAGCGTAACGTGATTTGTGTATAAAACTTTGGTAGTCTGTTGGTAAGTAGTTATTCATATTTTTTTCACCTCTATCTTTTTAATTACTGCACTATCAATATCGTAGACTATATCTTTAAATAGTTCAGCAACGGCCTCTTCATACATAGCTTCTACTACTGGAAGTATGCTTTCCTCTTCATCAATATCTACTGTCATTTTTATATTAAACTGCATTTCTCTTACTCATTAAATCTGTAAGGTTAGGCTTCTTATAGTTTGGCCCTTTCATTACTTTACCGTCTTCCCTAAACAAAGGGTTGCCGTTTGAGTCTAGCTTAGACATGTTGCTATCGTGTACTCGTGCAAACGCTTCCATGAAAACATCATCACCATAAAAACCTAAGCCTCTTTCTAGCTCTTCGCTAACCTTTTCTTGTTGTTTAAGTACAGCCTTTCTTTCTGTCTCACGAAGTAACATACCTATGTGTTCTGGTGATGTGAGTGATAAGCCTGTAGATACATACATCAAATCACACAGTTCTTTCAGATGATTCTCAGTACCTATAGGTTCTTGTGATAGCTCATGCATCTCTTCATCAATAAGTTTTATCCATAACCTGGGATCTAGTGAGCCACTGAATGCTCTGATAAAGTCACCTACCTTTTCGTGTGGCTTAGGTGGCATGAAAGCATCAATGTCATCCTGTGTAATCACTTATGTATCTCCTTATAATTATCTATAAGCCATCCAAGATATACTTGAGCTTTCTCTAAGTCTTCTAAGCCTCCTTTATATTCGTGACGCCATACATACTTCATTACATTACCTGACATGTAAGCAGATGTACCACCCATATTTTTAGTCATGGCACGAATGGCATCTATACATTCTATGTCACCTTGATTGTAGTGTATTGGTTTTTTTACTGGATCAGAACTGTGATCAAAAGTAGTGTCACCTGTTAGTGTAATTGTTGCGTTGCTAATATCTGTTATCATGCGTTTCCCTTTGTCTTTGTCCATATATCAAGTGTATATACATTACCATCTCTAATTACAACAGGTTTTTCTTCCTCTTCTAACTTCATTAGGTAATTTCTATGCTCCTCAACTATATCATGTATCTCAGGATTGTCAGCAGCCACATCTAAGAATGCCGACATCAAAGTAGCTATACCTATAACTCTAGTCATAATATCTTCAGGTATCTCATTGTCTGGTGAGATTACTAGACCTACATTTATGTCACCCTGCCATTCAGAAGGTACTTCATAATTAATAGGGCTTATTACTATAGCTATCTCATCATCTCTTAAGTCATGGCCCATCAGTCTTTCCTTTTTGTTTTTAATTCTATCTTCTTAACTTTAATCTCTTTACCTTTTTCTTTCAGCCACTCTTCGGGTATAACACGATTAGCCCACTGAAACTTATGCTGCTCACACCAATTAAAGTACCTAGACTTTGCACCCTTATACAACTTAGCTTTTGCATTACTAAACACAAAACGTATGTCTAACTCAGGGTGTTGTCTCTGTATCTCACGATGCTTACGTCTATCGTTACTATCAAAAATACCTTTAGTCTCAATAATAATACCGTTGTCTAACACGAAGTCTGGTGTGTAGGTGCGGTAGCGTAAATCTTCCCACTCTACTTTAAGTACTTCGTATCTGACTTTCTTTTGTGTCTTACGTAAGTACGCAGCAACTTCTTTCTCCAAGCCACTGCGATACCTACCTTTAATGTGCTTCCGCATACTCAGGACTCAACAGTATGTAGTCTACCATTGGTGGTGTCTTTTTACCTTTGTAAGCCTTTGATGGTAGTTCTTTTAAGTTAGGCCAACACTTATGTTTGTATGAGCAGAAGCCGCACTCTGTGCCTAACACCATGTTACCAGTAGGTTTACGGAAGTAAGTCTCAGGTATTGCTTCAAAGCAACGCTCAAAAGGTTTGTCCTCATTGATGTACTCTACTGTCTCTTCAATCTCTTGCATAACTGTAGGCTCATCTACGGAACTTGCGTCCACATATTTGAACTCACCGTTAGCCTTGTTGACTACCCACCAACCACCAACGTCTAACTCAGCAGCTTTAGCGTATCCAACAAGCTGAGATACATACCCAAAGCTATCGCTCTTAGCTAGACTTTCAAGGCTAGAGAACTTGTTTACGTATGACCAAGGTGATGCTGACTTAACGTCATCTACCTTGCCATCAAGTACCATGTCGTACTCACCCCTTATTTCTGTACCATCCTTTAGCTTAAGGGTAACACTATCATTGTCTTTGAAGTCTACATCAGCAGCACGAAGAAGACCTTTGAACACCGCCTCCACAATGTCTCCTATAATCATATTCATTAGGAAGTGTGGAGGTAGTGGTTTCTTATCTTCAGGATCATTCTTCTCAAACCATAGCTGACAAGTAGGACGCCCAATGTTGGACATCCTTAATCTAAACTTGTCACGAGGTCCACTGCTGAACTGCTTCTCTAATGCAGCCTCAACATCAGCAGCGACTTGCTTACGTATGTCTTCAGCCATATCTGTCTCACCCTTGACAGCTTTGCCAAGGTAATTAAAGACAGCTAGTTCAGCAGGGTGATTCATTACTCTGCCTCTTCTACATTAACAAACTCTGCTACAATAGCAGCATCGTCATCAGAGATAGACTCTTTATTCTTTTCAGCCCACTCATTTAAGATGTATTCATTTTGAGTAGTGATGTACGCTAAGAAGTTATGTAGAGTTTCCTGATCCTCTGGCTGTAGTTCTACTTTACTCTCGTATTCTAATGTAAGAGTAACCCAAGTTTCTCCACCAGGTTTGTGACCTAGTTTAAAGTTACACTGGATAGGTAAGATATTCTTACGTCCTAATGCATTAACTGCAAAGTCTAAAGACTGAATACTTGAAGGAGGTACTTCAAAAGAGAAAGGCATATCAGTGATAGCATCCACTACATTACCTGCTTCATCAGTAACACCTGCTGCAGTTAGCAGACCAAAGAGAATCTTCTTACGCTTAATACTACGAATAAGCTCCTTTGTCTTCTCAGGTACACTAGCCCAATCTTCAATGTAGCCTGATGGTCTACCAAGATTAAATGTACCAACGTTATCTTTAAGGTCACCCTTGAGATCGTTAGCCATAACTGTCTTCATAACCATCTCTTCTTTGGCATCCCACTTAGTGAATTGTTGCCTAATTGCAAAGATACGTACAGTAGGATTAGTTGCATACACTACATCGTCTTCACCTCTGGTAATCTTAAATGATCCTGCAGGTACAACCTCAGTCCTGAGAGGCTTACCATTAACTTCAATCTCACCCATGATACCAGTATGCATGAGGTTTACTCTAGGTAAAGCAGCCGTCTTTCTTTCGCCACCACTTTGAGGAGTTACACCTACTGCCTCTGCAAGAGACATACCTAAATCGTTTTGTATCGCTAGTTCTGTATTCATTGTTTTACTTACTTCCTATAAAAGTTAAAGATGATTAGTTATACTCTAAACGTCAACTGTGTCAAGCCAATTCTTTCCTATTTTAGCTTCTAATAATAAAGGTACATTCATTTCTACATCGTATGCGTCTTTTATAACACAGTTTAGATTAGCGTTGATAGTCTCAACAATAGTCAAGACTTTTTTTACTTCGTCAGGGTGTACATCTATCACCATAGAATCATGTACTGTGTTGACTAAACAAGACTGTAATGGCTCTAGCAACTTTTCAAACTCTAGTAGAACCACAGGTACAATGTCACCTGTAGCAAAACCTTGTACTGGATAGTTCTTAATCATAGTGAAGTGTGTCACACTACCACTTTCTCTACGAGAAACATCAGGGAATGCATACTGTCTACCACTTACATTAGTTATCTTGAGAAACCTCATGGCTTCATCACCTAACTTCTTGTGCCACTTAGCTACACCCTTGTACTTTTTTGTAAAGTGTTCGTAGTATGCAGCTACAGCCTTGGGTCTGCCATACCCTGTAGCCCCGAAGAGAGGGGCGAAGGTATGTTCCTTTGCTTCTTGGCGTCCTGTAGGCTGCCCTGCATCACTGATAACCTTTGCAGTGTAGGAGTGCACATCAAACCCTGTATCTATCTCCTGCATGGCTGTGCTGTCCTGTGAGAGGAATGCAGCAACTCTGAACTCCAATTGAGCAAAGTCACATTCCATTATCTGTCCACCCTCCCATCGTGATATGAACACACGCTTCACTGGAAATGTTCCTCCTCTTGGCATGTTTTGCATGTTGGGATTGCGTCCAGAAAATCTACCTGTACTGGTAACACTTTGGGTAAGGTTAACGTGTAGGAATCCGTTGGGCTTGGTATATATGTTGATGCCATCCACGAAGCTACTAAGGTAACTGCTGATAGCAGACAGACGCTTAAGGTCAGTAAGGAAATCAAGAGCAGACTCCATACCGTTGCTTGTAGCGGTAGCCATAAGACTTTCAAGGTTGCCCTTACTAGTACTGAAACCATTTGCACTTATCCATTTCTTACTTGGCGCAGAGAAACATAAACCTGCTACCTCTTTAGTTTTAGTTAGTAGATAACCCCTACTGTCACATGGCTTACATTTAGTTGGTAACTTGTAAAGTGTACCATCCTTACGCAGCTTATGTACTAAGCCACGCCCATTACAATCAGGGCAAGTAGATGCTTTAGTCTTTCTAATGACAGAACTGTTTGCTTCTATGGCTTCTTCAAACTCTTTCTTTGTTTCAGTGTATTCAAACAAGTCAGCCCATTCTTTCTTGTTGTGTACACGTCTACTAAATATAACTTGAGATGCTTGCTCAGGACTATTGAGATTGATAGGTGTGTCACCCATAAGGTCACGAGTCTTGCGCTGTAGCCTATCTTCTATCTCAGCTTTCTCTTTCTCAAACTCTAGTCGGACTTCTTGAAGGGCACTTCTGTCCACACGGATTCCTGACATATACATTCTTGTGAGGGCTTTACAGGCACGGAAGGTAATGTCTCTAACTTTATGTAAGGACTCTGAATCTGGTTGGAAGTAGTCTTGTTCCAAGGCAAAGAACAACTCACGAGTAATGTTGAGGTCACTCCTAAGATAAAAAAGAAGCTCTTGTAAAGGTATCTCATTGGTGTTGTATCCTTTCTTGTAATACTCCTTGAGAGTGTCTTGCTTCTGATAGTTTAGATTCCTACGTTCAGCACAAGCTTCTAAGCTTATAGGTTCTTTCTGCCCACGTTGTAACAGGTACTCAGCTAACATCGTGTCATAGATGTCACCATCATACTTGAAGCCTGATTCCCACAGCCACATCAAGTCATGCTGTGCATTGTGCATAATCAAGAGTGTTGCGTTGTCCAGTATAAGCTGAATGTTCTTAGCTCTTGAGCCACCCACATCTTGATCTTCCTTATGATTGAGAGTGAATAGGTATGTCTCATCAGGGTTGTCTACATTCTGCATACCTACTTGCACAAGCTCAAGTCCAGGTTCAAACGGATCAAGGATATTCTTCTTCTCTCGTTTGGTGATTGTGTTTTCTACATCAACTATAAGTCTCATGCTAAGTACTGACTCCTATCTCCATCTAACTCACAGTGAATAGTACCATGCCATCCACCCTTGAGTTTATTCTTAGCTATACACAAATGTCTTTGACTGCTCTCCTCTTCATCTTGCCCTTCAACCACCTTGTTCTTTGCTATAAGGATCATTAGGTCTGCCTCTGCTGCCTTGCCTGTCTTACTACCTTCAAGCATTGACTGATCAGGGTGTACCAAACCCTCTGCTGCTGCACTCAACTGTGACATCCATATGATTGCACACTTGTGTTGCTTGGCAATGTTACGTGCATGTATGGCTGCTTCTTTAAGATAGATGTCTGACTTGTCACTTGTTTTAGATGCAAACTTGTCACCCATATCAAGCACTACAATGTCAGGCTCGTATGCTTTGATGATAGCCTCAACCCATGCCATGTCTTTACCTGTGCTATCTTTGATAAACACATTCTTCTCTATAGGATTATAACGTAACGCAGCTACTGCCATGTTAGTCTTAACTTCATCCATGCTCATACTTGTAGCGGCACTAAGGTATCTTGCACCTACACGTTCATAGCTTTCTTCGTTACAGAGCACCATACACTTAGCACCCTGTGATGCAAACCCATCAGGTGCAGCTATTGTACTAGCATGGAAGCTAGTCTTACCTGTGTTAGGTCTAGCACCTACTACAACTAGGTGTCCTGCACTTATGCCCTCTGTCCTACGTTTAAGTGTAGGTATGTTCCACTTCCATTGTGACTGTATGTCATTGGCTTTTAGTAATGTATCAATACTTGTATCATCCCACTCTATCTTAAGGTTAGGCATGAAGTCATCTTGATAATCAATCAATAGATTACGTAAAGGCTCTAAGCTTTCCTTTGTTCCGTTAACGTAATCAAAACCCAGGTTAGCAATCTCTTCACCTACTACTTGTTGGAATAACTTAGACAGTACATCCGTAGCTATCTCATTACTGAGAGGCTTCTCTCGTGCTATCTTTCTAAATAACTCACGATACACTTGCTTGTTAGCAGTAGTCATACTCCTGTTGTTAGCCTCAAACAAAGCCTCTAACTCAGTAGGTGTAAGACTCTTCTCGTAAGTATCCATAGCGTAATCTAAGGTATGCTTTATCTTACGTGCATCCTTACTGAATATCTTATCAGGACAACGTATGCCCTTGTGATTATCGTAGAACTCTTTGTCCAACATAGTGTGGATCAATGCTAGTTCCATCATGTGTGTCTCCTCTCTCAATCGTAACTTGTATCTTTGTTATAAACTTTGTCTAACTCCTCATCAAATGCTTTGTCTGATGCATACCTCTTACATGCCTCTAACACTTCATCTACTGTCAAGTCAACGTATACTTTTCCTAATGGTACACGCTCATCTATTATTGCTGTCTTAGGCATAACTCTTCCTATACTTTTGAGGGAAGCCTTCTTTGTTCCATCCTTTACTAACTTGTTCTGCTGCCCATGAGTAGTTCACATTCCAGTGTCTCGCTGCATCAGCTATACTCTTAAAGTCTTTGCCATGTAAACGACAGGATCTACCTCTCTGCTGCTGTGTCGGCTCTACCTTGATACGGATATGGCATGGTACATTCTTTGGTTGCATTACTTGTCTCCTATATTCTTGGGTGCATATACTGCACCATTGTACTGACTACCTGTTTTGTTATCTGCTCCAAAGTTAAAGTACGCTAGTACTAATAACATTGCCATTATCCAGTAGAAGGTAACCTTCACCCACTTGATAAACGCTTCATATGTTATCTTTGCTTCTAGCTCTGCTTCTTCTCTTGGTGTCATTAGTTTGTCTCCTTGTGTTTCTTAATATATTTAACAGCTTCTTCTAGTCGTTCAAGGCTGTCGTTGAATGATCCTAAACCAGTGTTGCAATGATGACACAACCACCCTCTAAATGTGTTGGTGTCGTGGCAATGATCTAGTACCCATGACTTTAACTTCTTTTGTTTCTTCCTCCCTAGTATTGTTATATCTCTGTTACATATAGGACAGCAGTAGTCTTTATCAGGATAAGCATTCTGACTCTTAAGTGTTTTGATTACTGCTGAGTGTCCTTTGATACAAGACTTACATATTCTTTTATATTCAATAACTCCTGACGCATATATTATGCTAGTAAAATTAGCGTGTGGCTGAGTGATTCCACACTTGTTACATTCAAGCCCATCATTATATACTTGCTCCTCTTCATCAAAATCAAATAACTTTAGCTGCTCTTCTTCATTCATAGGATCTCCTCTAGCTTGGCTATGTCAGCCTCTACTTTATACTTGATGTCATCGTAAAGTCTTAACGCTATAGTTTCTAACCCTGTGTATGCTTCTATCTCCCTCTTGTATTGCAAGGTTTTATGTGCAGCATCAGGGTCTAACGCTACAATAACCTTGTAGAAATTATCTAAGTGTTGCATATTAGACACACTAAATGATGTACCAAGTATAGCCAAGCCTGTTAATCCAGGGAATAGTTTAGCTGCTACAGTCGCACTGATAACATCTTCTACTATCATTACGACACCACTAGGCTTACCTACGACACGAGTGAATACAGTAGGTGTCCTATCGTAACGCTTCCACTTAACTTGTCCTGAGTAAGATGTACATCTACCTATAGCGCCTACTAATTTACCTCTGTCATAGATAGGAAACACTACACGCCCATCCATTACATCGTACATCAAGTCCTCACCATACAAGCCCCACCTACCTATAAACCTTTCGTGATGCTTGTGTTCTGCAGTAGGCTTAACTATATACTCAGGCCAAGTGAATGTCTCGTGCTCTGACTCAGGTTCATCTTGAGGGTTTAACCTACGCTGTATTTCATAAGCTGTCATACCTGATGACACTACACCTTTGGTGTTACAGTCAAGCTTGTAACAGTTGTAGAGCAGCGCACTACCATCTCGTATAGCAGTGAATGTGTTCTTGCCTTTGCACTTAGGGCAGTCACCTCTGTGTTTGTATTCTTCTTTTAAATCAAGCGACTCTAGGTAGTTCTTAATGTTTACATTCATGTCTTATTCCTCTTAGCTAACGCATTACTTGCACCACTAAATGTGTTGACCAGGTAAGGCTTGACTGACTCAGGATTCCTGTGACCACTGACTTGCATGATCTGAGCTAGGTCAGCGTCACCCTCTACCATCTCAGTGATAGCAGTCCTCCTTAGATCCATAGCAGTTATCTCTTTGGGTAGCCCTGCTTCTTGTTTGACTTCGTTGATAG
>Ga0181396_1000007_pt1 | contig 49441 bp, 11 predicted proteins | sample 19SPOviralmetaG_FD_130125 | JGI IMG/M metagenome (GOLD analysis project Ga0181396, IMG submission 130125) | Marine viral communities from the oligotrophic San Pedro Time Series (SPOT) site, San Pedro Channel, CA, USA - 19 SPOT_SRF_2011-01-11 | ecosystem: Environmental > Aquatic > Marine > Strait...
AACATAAGTTTTTAGTTCTGTATTAAGATTAATTTCAGTTTTAATTATTTCATTAAAACTATCTACATATTCCTGTTCACTTATTAATTCGCCATCTTTATTAATATAATTAGTTATGTACTCTTTTTCTAATATTTGTTCACCATTTTCATCAAGTTCATATTCCATCATATAACGACCATTTTTATCTTTTTGTAATTTTCCGTCAACATAAACATATTTCTCAACAGGTATTTTTCTTGGTTTGAAATCACAATTCATTGTTATTTTAGCAACAGTATAATTATGTAATAAATCATCGTCTTGTACCATACCAATACCTTTAATATCTGATGTTGTAATATAGTCGCCATTTGACAAAGGACCATTTATATCAGACACCCATATGGCACCTTCACCAAGTGAATTAATAATAACTTCGTTGTCGTTTTGTTTATCAATATCATTTATATTTAATTGTTGCTTATTTGATATAACTCCGATAACAGATTTTTCTTTTTTGCGTTCTGATAATTTAACATAAGGTAATGATTCAATTATATCAATATTTTTATTTAAATTATTTTTACCATATTTCCAATTTTTGTCGTGATAACTGTTATCAGAACAAACAATATATCCAACATATAACGAAATATTAACTTCTGTTGACATTGTTTTGTGTTGGCCTGTAAAATTAGTTTCTGATGCAATATTCTTAGTTTCCCATACAGAATTTGTGAAGTTATATCTTAAAAATACAGGATATTCATTTTCGTCTTGAGGTTCTGGTATTGTTAATAGAGATAATGGTAATTTTTCTACAATATTCCATTTATTATCATTACTATAATTTAATAATCCAGTATTTACTTTTCTATCAGTCGTTTGAACATTTTTAGTTTTATATCTTATAATAATTACACCATTTGCACCTTCTCTTCCTTCTGATTTTTTATCACCACCACCACCCCCACCACCGCAATTTTGTATAGCAGCTGTAGGATACAATATTGTATTAAAATTATCAGATACACCACCTTTACCACCTGAATTAAATCCACCTAAAGATTGTTTTTCTAGATTAATAATATTTTCAAAATAAGCACCACCACCACCACCACCACCATAATAAGATTTTTCATTTTTGATATTAATCTCAATACTATTTCCACCATCACCATATTGAATAATTTGATTTGTAAATATACCATCTTTGCCTTCGGATATAGCACCTGCACCTCCTCCTGCAATTCCAGAATTAATATTTATATTAAAGTCTCTAGACCATTTATTAACATCAGATTTACCTCCAATTTTATTAGAAATATATTTTGTTGCATTTTCAAAAATACCAGTTGCACTGGTCTTATTTAAAGTTTGATCAACTACAACAGGTTCATTAGTATTAGAAATAATAAATTCAGAAATATCGATTTCATATTTATATCTTAAAACAATAATACCACTACCACCTTTACCTCCACCACCTCTTAATCTACCCCCTCCTCCACCACTACCCGTATGAGCACCTGCATTACTGCCTCTTAAAAATTGATAATCTTTAATATTAAATTCACTATTTTCATTATAGTTGCCACTATTTTCACCCAAATTATATCCTAATTTACCACCTAATGAACCAGTCAAATAACTTGCTCCAGCACCCCCTCCTCCCAAACCACCATTGCCTGGATTTTTATTAGTTTGTCCTCCTCCTCCTCCTCCTGCCCAATAATAGTTAATACCTAAAATATCGCTTTGTATACCTTTTCCACCGTGTGGACAATTATCGCCATTATTTAATTCTTGATCTGATAAAGCACTATAACCATAACCTCTTTCTCCAGCGCCACCTCCTCCACCTGCGTAGTGATAACTACCAGTAACACCACCTCCTCCTCTATTGCCATAAATATAAATGTTATTTTTTAACATTTTTTTGCCATCATCAACAAAAACATTTCTATTTTCGTATATTTGATCAATTTGATAAGTATCTAATATTTGACTATAAACTCTAAAATCATTATAATAAGCAACAAAATATCCATTTTCAATATCCTCTCCTCTTCCAATATATTGATAATTAAAAGTAGATGTTGCTGAAAATGCACCAGTAGATTCTGAAACTTTTTCCACACCATCAATCAAAACTTGAACTGTATGGTTGTTAATATCATCTTTGATATTAACAACCATAAAATGCCATTCGCCATCTATAATATTACCGCTATGTGGTTGAAAAATATCATTCACATTATTTACTGTAAGACAAAAATCTGTACTACTATCATTATGTTGACCAATAGCTATACCAACATTATTAGATGTATCGGATGTATTATAGAAATTAATTAATCTTGCTGAATTTTTAGTTTCATCTAACCAAGTTATTCTATACCAGAAACAAATAGAAGCACCTTTAAGTTCATTTGTATTCCATATATTATACAAATTAAAAGTACTTGGAAATTCAATATAACTTTTTAAATTACTATCATTACCTTTGCCATAACTATTTAAAAATAGTGATGATTTAGTTTTAATATGTAATGTTGATATTGTACAATTTGTTGGTATTAAATGATTACCATTACCTTCACTGTCTATAATACTATCATAACCTATATCTGTTGAATCTTCAAATAAATATCTTGAAACTAAATTAGTAGTAACATTATCTTCCAAATCTAATTTCTTTCTTTTATAAACAAATTCTATTGAATCATAATCAGAAGGAATTATTGTTATATATATATTTTGATCAGTATTATTAGTCAAATTATACTCTCCAAGTGTTATCAAAATATTTTGCCAATTATCACCATCTGGATTATATTTATTTGTTAATAAAGTAATTAATTCACTATTATTAATATATAAATCTTCGTCAATTTCTAATCCATATTTATTGCCTACAAATTCCCAAATTATATCAGAATATAGTTTTTTCATAATAGATTTACTTGGTCTGGTTATATTATATCTATTATTGTTTCCAAGTCCACTTCTGCCACCACCACAACCACCATCTGCTGAATAACCATAATCAGGTGGTTTGTTACAATATGAGGAACCACCATATCCTCCACCCTTAGCAATTAGTAGTAAATCTGTAGACATTATATAACTATCGTGTCCACTTAAAGCAGTATATGGTAAATTATAAGTATTGTGTCCATAATTATTATCTTGACCAAATGGCCAGGTTTTAGAATTATAGTAACTTGGTGCACCATAACCACCATTACCTACAACAAATTTATAATCACCACTAAAATTTTCTTTTTTACCAATTATAACATTTCCACCACCACCCCCGCCACCGTAACCAAAACCGCCACCACCTCCGCCAGCAACAATTAAGAAATCACATTCGATTTGTTGGTTAATTTTAATATTAAATTCTTTTGATTTTGTAATATTATATATTTGAACTTCCGATTTATCCTCATAATCTGGATCAATATATTTGAAAATTAAACATTCATCAATAATTAATTTTTTGTCAGTTGCATTATTTAAAACACTAATTTGCTTTATTTCAATATTATCGTTAGATAAATCATTATCAAATGTATCGGGATCAAAATTAAATATTTCATTTCTTCTATTACGAATAAGTGTTTGCAAGTTTGAATTATAATAAAGATTTCTAGGTATAATTGAAGCACCTGATCCAGATTTTCCACTATTTGATATACCACTATACTTATCAATTAATTCTGAATTTAATAAATTATTTTTATGTAAACGTAATAAAACTATACCACTGCCACCTTTTCCTGCCGACACGCCACTATTAGTTTCGTTACCTCCTCCTCCGCCTCCTCCCGTATGTTTCTGACCATCTATACCATTTTTATATGTCTGTCCAGACTTATTATATAAGTAGGTATAACCTCCTCTTCCTCCTCCTCCAAATTTTTGTTGACCAATTGTATATCCATTTCCAAAATTAGCGTGTAAACTACTAGATACATTAGTATAATTACCCCCTCCTCCTCCAGCAAACCAACCATTATCTCCATATTCTTTATCAAAATAATTGGGAAATGTAATTCCCATACCACCTTCGCCACCGCAGGCAGATGTATATTGATCAAATTCTAAATAACTGCCGCCATCTTCTCCTGCTGAACCTGCACCACCACCTCCGCCACCGCCATAATTACCATTATAAGGACCATTTATAGTATCACTTCGTTTGCCAAAACCTCCTTTATTACCATAACTTTCCCAACCATAATATTGTTGTAAATCAACTAGACCACCATTATTCCAAGGTTCTACTTTATTATGTCCTGCTCCTCCTCCACTACCTCCAGATCCTCCATCATTACCATCTCCATCATATGGACTTGGATTTCTAGCAGTACCTCCACCTCCACCATTAATAGTATATATAACACCGCCAACTATAATTTCACTATTTTTTCCTTGTTCAGATCTTGTACCTGAATTACGAAGACCTAAAACATCACCACCCTTACCAACTTTTATAGTTATATCACCACTTAATAATTTATTTTTACCAAATAGAACACCACCTGCACCCCCACCGCCACCTAAACCTTGCCCTCCTCCACCACCACCTGCTACTATTAATATATCTGCAATAATTTGATTATCTAAAGTTAAATTATATTCAGTTTGACCTTCGCCATTTTCATTATTAGGATCATATATAAATTGTAAAGTTATATAATCATCATTTGGTTTTTTATTAATGATATATATATTATTATCATACTGATATTGTTGTGCTTTAATTTCTTCAATATATAAAAATGCATTTTGAGTACTTAATAATAGATTATTTCCATTTATATATATATTAGAATCAACACCTAAATTATTAGCGCTAGTACCACCATCAGCAATAATATTATCATTAGTAAGTTTACTTTTAAAACTACTTTCTAGACCATCTATAGAATTTTGATCTTTAATATTACCACCTTTACCAACATTAAGATTATATATACCCTTTTTGATTAAAAGATCCTTTTGATATACTATTGACCCCCCACCTCCGCCTCCACTTAAATAAGAACCGCCAGAACCACCACCACCAACAACTAAAATATCAATAGTAGCATCTTCATAGAAATCTAAATCATACGATGATTTGATATCATCAAAATTATTATAAATAAATTCCGTGTAATATTCATTTGCAGTATTGTTAATTTTAACTGGTGTTATTAAATTTGTTTTATTATGTGTTATAGGATTTTTTGAATTTCTAACATAAACATCATATGATATATTTTGATCATATTTCCAAGTACTATTATTTTCTACATAAACAACATTAGATTGATCTTGATCATTTGTTCCAATAACAAAGTATAAAACATTATTATCAACAGTATTATAATAAAGTCTATAACTTGTTTTAATACCTTCGTTTGTCATTATTGATTTTTTAGTTTTCCAACTAGCACTTGAATCTTCTAAATTAAAATCATTATAATTTATATGTAACCATTTATCAAAATCATTTTTAACAAATAATACTTCATCAAACTCATAATTAAATTTAGTACTCCAATTATTATAATAATTATTTATTTCGCCATATTCAACATTAAATTGTAAATAATCTTTACCAGTATACCAATGTTGGCTCAAATGAGAAATATGTTTTACGTGATTCCATCCAGTTAAGTTAGTTGTTTTATTAGCATTTGATTCAGAATAACTAATATTATTATTTTTTATTGATCCAAATAATTTCCATTCAACAAATTTCATCTGTGATGCGTTATTTCCAATTGCTTTGCAACAAAATGCATAATTATTATAATAAGTACTATTACTAATATCATCTTCTATGATATTATTATCATATACAGGGTTGGAAGATCTTTCGCAAATTACATACCAATGAGAATTATTATTTGAACCATATATTTCATATAAATAAGGAGAGTTTAATAACAAACTATTATTTGTAATAAATTGTGATTTTGTTAATTTAATTTCATAGGGTAAATTAATTTTAACCCAATCACCTTTATATTCCTCTCTAATATAATTATTACCTGAATAACTACTAATATCACCGTCAGATATATAATTATTTTCAGCAAATGAACCAATCTTATCAGTGTTTTCTGTTAATAGATAAATAGGTTTTTCGTCATCATTATAATAAGAACTATATTCTACCTTATATTTTCCATTATCATATTGTGTTATACCATAAAATGTATTATCTACATAAATATCGATCGTTTGTATTTCAATATATAACCTTCTAAATGCATAACTTGTTGTAGTATCACCCCAACTTGGATAACTGCCTAAATTTTCTGTATGTAATGTTGCAGGTTTATGATTTAAGTCACCAATTTGTATCCAATCTTTTCCATTTGTATATTCAGGAGCAATAACAGGTACCCAAATATCTGTATTAGGATATAACGCTTGATTATTATTTTTAGCAAGATAATCAAGTAATTCGGTTTTAGTAGGTATTTTATTTCCATTTGTAATAGCTTGATCGTGTATTTGTTGCCAAGACATAGATGATGAATCATCAACAAATTTAAAATAAATAGAACCATTTCCATAATCTTTAATTGTATTGGGAAAATTAATATTATTAAAAGTTATATCAAATGGATTTTTTTCGATTAAATCACTATTAATATATGGAGTACTAAAATTTTTATAATCAATAGATAAATCCTGTTTGGCGTATGTTTTAATTAGATATTTAATAATTATAATACCACTACCGCCTTTTCCACCATATGTTATTTGTTGTTCACCACCATCTCCTCCACGACCTCCACCACCACCAGTATTATTAATACCATCGCTTCCAACAGAATTTACATCTCCACCATCTCCACCACCGCCAATGCCACCATAACCATATTTTTGAGTTTGAACAGGATTATGCCAATATGCTCCTCCACCACCGCCAGCAAAATATATATTATCATCATCTTCGTTATAATAACCAATGTTATTATCATTTTCTAAACTAAAATGTTGTTTTAAGTTATAACTTATTCCATTTGATGAAACAGAAAAAATTCCACTACCACCATTTGCAGGTTCATTTAAAGAAGTAGGTGTTTCACCATTTTGTGTTGCACCACCACCACCACCACCTGCGCCAGCGGCAGTGCCTCCAGAATTTGTTTTTTGATAAAAAGAATCCCCACCATTCATACCATATTTAGTACCAATAATATTATTAAATATAGGTATATATTTTGTTGCTTTACCTCCATATTTAAATAATTTATCAGCGCCATTATAATATGCATCGGCACCTCCTCCAGAACCACCATCACCACCATTATTATTATTACCACCTCCACCGCCTCCACCTTGAGCAAATATAGATTCATTTGTTTGCATATTTATAAATTCTGATGAATGACCATTTAAACCAATGCCTTTATCTCTACCAGAACTGGTGTTATCTGATAAACAATAACCACCATCGCCTACTTTGATCCTGTATTTATTATTTAAAGATACATCTTTCATAAATACAACAGAACCAGCACCTCCACCACCACCGTGAGATTCAGAACCAGCGCCGCCACCACCAACTAAAAAGATATCAATAAGTTTAGGTTCACTAAATTCAATTTCATATTCAGTTTGTTCAGATAATGTATCATTTTTGAATATTATTATTTTATATAATTTATTATCTTGAACAACCTCTTTTTCAATAACAATATCTTTTAATGTAGGTTTTTTAATATCCTCACTTTCTTTAATATAAACTTCACAAGTAACAGGTGGTTTTCCATTGTTTTCTGTATTTTCATCCTCAAGATAAATATAATGATTTGATGTATAACCCAAATCAGTATGTGTTTTAATTTCACCTGATTTATTCATATATAGTACATTATATCCTATAAGAGGATCTCCAATAGTACCTTCTCTATTGTAAAAACCACTAAATGTTCTACCTTTTAAATATCCAAGTTCTTTATAAGTTGTAATACTAGTATTATTTAAATTTTGTAATAATTGCGAAGATCTAAATATAACATATCTATCTAAATAATTAGAATTGAATTCACTATCTTTAGTTGTAAACAAATAAAATTTAACAGCAACAGAATTAAATTTTTTAGCCCATTCTTTTGTATTATCATCTGGATTTCCAAAACTTATATCATTTATGTATCTGCCTTGAAATGTATTACCTTTAAATCCAGCAGTTGAATCATTTTTAGGTAAATATTTTATTTTTTTCCATCCATACATACCTGTTAAGTCATTTACGTGTTGATTATTTTTAAATTCTTTATTTTCAATATACTCATATCTAACCTTATCTTCAAGTTTTATTATATCACTTATAATACCTGTACTAATTTGTGTAGTATTCCAAGTTTCACCATCATAATTTAAGATTGCACTTTTAACTTCATCTGTAACAGTTTTATTTGTTGTTAATTTAAATCTTAATATAGCAACACTATTATTATAATCAGTTTTAACATTAGTTATTTCATTTTCAATTTTTTCACTATATGTAGTTGCACCATTTGTTGTTAAAATAATATTATTTCCTTTATCAATTATTCTTGTATGATGACTAGTTGTTTTTGATATTTTAATATAATATTCGCCGTTTAGTAAAATATTCTTTTTGTGAATATATTTATCAGCATTTAATAAAAGGGCATCAACATAAGTTAATTTTTCAAATTTAATATAATAAGTTAATTCATTTAATGATTCATTTGTGTCAATATCAAATCTAATGTAAAATTCATTATTGTTAATTAAACCAACAAATGGTTTTTTAAGAATTTCATAATTCATAATAATAATACCATCACCTCCTTTTCCAGATTCTAAATTAATAATTCTATTTTTGTTTTCACTAGCACCTCCGCCACCACCAGCTAAAACTTTAGAATTATTATTTGTTATTGAATACAGATTATAATCATTTTTATCAATAGATTCGCCACCACCTCCAATTGTTATATCAGAACCTTTAATATCGGTAGTAAATATTTCACCCCCCCCTTCACCTGAAAAATTATCTTTATAAGATGTAATACCCTGTTTATTAATAGCTATAATATTTTGATTAACAATATCATTATTATATGTATTAAGTATTGCAAACCCGCCTTGTTTTTTATCACCCCAACCACCTCCTCCACCTGAACCACCATCTAAACCTTGTAAATCTTTCCCCCCCCCCCACCACCACCATATGTAACAATATTTAAAACTTCTGAATTAAATCCAGATTCACCATATTTATCAGTATTATAATTTGTACCCCCTTTGCCTACAGATAAATTATAAGGTCCTGATTTTATTAATGAATTATAAGATTCAGTTATACCACCTGCGCCTCCGCCACCGCCTCCATCACCGCCACCTGCCCCTCCACCAGCGGCAACTAAAAGTTTAGAAAGAGTTGTATCTTGATTAAAATTAATATCATATAATGTTTGATTATATATATTATATATTCTATTTACATCTTCTCTTGTTAAAGTTTTATTATATATACGGAAATCACTAAACTGTATAGTTCCAGTTGAATTTGTAATAGCATCGCCAGAATAATAACCACCTAATAATATATTAATATTTGATAAAATTTTATAATTATTAATATCAAAATTATTAGTACCTTCTTGCTCTTTAGTAATAACTTGTTCTATATTATTAATGAATATTCTAGCATAAAGTAAATTATCTTCCATAAAAGAAACCAATGTTATATGCACCCATTCATTAGTATAAGTGAAAGGACAACTTAGTTTAGCGCCAATATAATTAGTTCCACTAACTAAATTATATCGTCTTTCCCAATATAACTTATTTGTATTATAATAAATGCTAAAATAATTAGTACTGTTATTTGCAGATATCAAATAATCTGTATCAGATGTAAATTTGCACCAAAAACTAATAGTATAACTTGTTAATTCGGATAATTCTTCTAAATTTATATTATTATGTAAACCAATATAATTATTTATTATTAATGGTAATTTAATATAATTATCATATAATTGTAAACTATAATAATTAACTTTTTTATCTTTTGTAAAATACTTATAAAAATTGTTTTTTTCATTAATATTAAGTATAATATTGTTTTTAGTATCTAAATTATCAGCAAAATTTAAATCAAAGCGATACCATACTTTAAGATTATCTTTATCTGTATTAGGTATAAAGTGTGTATAATTAATACTGGTTTTTTTATAATTTAATTCAAAATATTTATTAGTTTTATATCTAATAGCAAATGTACCAGGATAATAATCTTGTATTGTATTACTAATTGAATCTGATATATATCCATTACTATCATCACTATAATGTGTACCATCATTTGTGGTATATAATATTTTATTATTAAAATATATTTCAGAATTATTAGCTTTTGATAACTTAATAGTATAATCGCCTTTTTCTAAATTAATTTCTTTTAATTTAAGATATTTACTATCATTAACTAATAAAATATCTACAAATTCTAAGTTTTGTGGAACATTTAATATATAATTTTTTTCATTTTCACTTGATAATAAATTTAATTTTAAAAATTTTAAATTAATATCAATATCAATATCTTCTTTTATAAATTTATCCGAAGTTAAAGTGTTTTTATATCTAATTATTATAATACCCGCGCCACCGGTACCTCCATTATCTGATGTCTTATATCCTCCACCACCACCACCACCTGTACCATCTATTCCAGATTTAGAATATAATGAAGACGTACCACTATCGCCTCCGCCACCCAAACCTCCTTTATTATAATAAGCTTGATTATGTGATATATTGGCACCTCCTCCTCCTCCTCCATAATATTTATTTATACCTGTAATATTACATTCTATTCCATTGCCGCCATAACCTTTATCATTGTGAATATCTGTCGATGATGAATTGTGAACATCACCACCTATAGCGCCCGCACCACCACCTCCTCCTCCATAAGTATATCCACCATTATTATATCTTCCAATGCCACCTCTATTACCAAAGCATTTGTGATTATCATAAATAGGTTTACTAGATTTTTCATTATCAAAATTGTTTATAACATTAACTTTTTCGCCATTAACAATATTATCATTACTTAATAATCCACCTCTAAATGATCCTCCACCGCCACCCCCACTTCCACCAGAAGGTGCAATATTATATAAATTATAATCAGTTTGTGTTAAAATATTTGTACCACCACCACCGCCATCTGCATTATATATTATATTACTATCAAGAATAATTTGTGAATTGAAACCATTTTCTCCTATTATAAAATTTCTATTTTTAGCAATATTATTATATATATCAGGATCTGCATTATTATTTATGATAGATGATTTACCTCCTCTGCCTATTTTAATCCTATAATCACCTTCTAATAATGACACATCTTTATCATAAATAACTGTTCCTGCACCACCACCACCACCTTTTCTACTACCACCTCCGCCACCACCAATTATTAATATATCAACATTTGTTGTTGTTGGAACTGTAAAAGTATATTCTGTATAATCTGTTGAGTAATAATCATACTTAAATTCAATATAGGAATATTCTTTATTATTAATATCACTTACTTCTTTAGGAATTACATTATTAATTATATTATTATATGTTGATACATAAATATCAATATCTCTATTATTATCTAATAGTTCTTCACCTTCTTTATACATTATAATATTATTTAAATCAGACTTATATAATATTGGCGTTGTATTATCAGACTCATCATATTTTAATTTATAATTATTTTTATGTAATATACCATATGATTCAGCATAACTATAAGTTGCATTAAGTATAATTTCATTATTTGTATTTTCCATTATAAAATTAATACAATTTTTATTAATATTAATTATTTCATATTCACTATCTGCATTTTCGTGAGAAACAATTATAATATTTTCAATATTGGAATAATCCCAGCTTAATGACCAATTATTATAATAATCAGTATGATCACCATAAATATTTTTACCACTTAAATTATCATCCTGAAACCATAAGTTAATATTCTTAGAAATATGTTTAACGTGTTGTATATTAATATCATTATTATTAAGTGTTTTTAATTTATTAATTTGATAACCATCGTAATCTGATATCAATTCTTCTGAATTATAACTTTCTGTACCATATAAATAGAAACCAACTAATTCTAAATAACTTCTAATTGTTCCAGTCTGTATTAATCTATTTACAACAATAGCATAATATTGATAACTATGATTAATGTCAACTTCTTCAATATAAAATATATTATCAGAAATAGTATCATTAAATCTATTTATTCTTCTTTTATGTAAAACATCATCTTGATATAAACCGGAATTATTATTTTTAATTTCATCAGTTTTTGTTAAATAAGATCTATCAATAATTACGTCCCAATTAATATTATCATTTGAAGCGTAAATTTTAAATTCACCTGGAAATGAATTTATATTAGTTTTTTCTAATTTATATTTTTTCAAATATATTTGTTCAGTAAGTTTTACCTTAATCCATTCACCATAATAGTTGCCATCAATTGTATTATCTCCTTTATAATTTCCATAATTATCATAATTAGAACTGCTTTTATAAATTTTAGTTATATCATAATTAAATAAGTTATATGCTTCGTAATCGGATACTTCAGATGATGCCCATATAATATATTCACCATTTCCATATATATTATCTTCTACAATTTTGCTTTTGCTTTCAAAATTTCTTTCAACGGGATAAATTTTAATATCTTCTTTTTTTACATATTTTATATCTTGAATTATTTGATTTATATTTTCATTTTTAACAGTTAAATCAATAGTTTTATCTGAAATATCTTGTGTTTTAGAATAGAAATCAACACTATTAATTCTAAATATTGGAAAATTATCACTATAGTTATAAAATTTAATTTTAAAATTTTTATAATCATTATCATTATTAATATTGATAATTCTATCAATATTCATAGAATCATCAATAATTGATTTTAAAGAAGTTATATTTTTTATTTCATCGTATTCATCATTACTATTTTTTCCATATAAATATAAACTATTGGGGATAAACTTATTATAATAATTAGAATTAGAATTTGACAAATTATTATTTTTCTTTTTAATAATACATATTGGTTCATCATAATAAACTTTTTTACCAGTTATTGTATTTAAAACAGGATTATATTTTAAATCATTTGTTGATTGATGTGAAGATTTTTGCTCATTTCCTTGACTATCTTTTATTACTGTATTAGTAATTGTATCATTACTCAATATAATTTGATAATTATCGTTAGTTAATGTTTGATCCAGTAAATATGAATAACTTATCGCACTTAATAAAAATATATCATAAATATAATTACTATAAAATTTAACATTATTAATAGTAAATGTATCATTTTGTTGAAATAAACTATCTACCTCGTGATCTTCTAATGCTTTATTATAAATTTTAATATCATCTATGAAACCATTAAATTTATTTATAACATCTGATCCACTAAATTCTCCACCAATTATTTTTACACTTTCATCCTGTGTATTATAATACCAAGTAGATGGATATTTACCTTTGATATTGATTTTTTGGGATTCAACTATCTCATCGTCATATCCATAAATTAACCAATTACCCATTGCCAATTGAGATGCTGAACCAATTTTGTAAACAATAAGTAAAAAGGTATCATAAGCATTTAATTGATTATTAATAATATATTTTTCATATGCAACATTCTCAATATCGTTATAAGTCTTATTAATATCATCAATAGTAATTTCTTCCTCAATTATTTTAAATTTCTCCGAAAAGTTTTTGTTATTACAACCATATATAGCATAATGAATTGGCATTTTTTTCCTATTATTTGTATCTAAATTGACAGATGTAAAAATATATTTTTTTAATAAAATTTGTTTAGGCATTTTGATATGAATCCAATCGCCAGTAATCTCAGTAATATTTAGAGTTAACGATGATCCCGGTGTATATCCATCTCCTTGTGTAGTGATATTAATAGTAGTACCATTATCAATTATTCCTGTTTCGGAAACAGTCACTGTTACTACTGCTTCTGTTCCTGTAGTACCTGTAATAGTTAAAGTTAATGGCCCGGGTGCATATCCATTTCCTTGTGTAGTGATATTAATAATAGTACTATCATCAATTATTCCTGTTTCAGGAACAGTCACTGTTGCTACAGCTCCTGTTCCAGCAAAATTAGTATCAGAACCTATATATACACCAGATTCTTCATCATAGTTTTCATCTAACCAAAAACCATTATAATATATATATTTGTTATCAAATGCAACATTAGATATAGCATCTTGTTTAAATATTTGAATTGGGAATTCAGCACTATTACTATTATCCGAACTATATTCAATTAGATAATCATATCCAAAAGATTGACCAATTACATAATCATCATTCTCATCATTCTCATCAAATGGTTTATTACTTACTAATATTTCTTTTTTACTAATATCACTACTACTAGTTTTAATTTTTTCGATTTCTAGACATTTTATTATTACAACACCAGAACCACCATTACCTCCCTTATTATTTAAATTATAATGTGATCCCCCGCCACCTCCACCTCCACTATGAGATGCTGCATTACCACCTGGTTTGTTAGTTTGACTATTTACTGCTCCGCCGCCTCCCGAATTGCCTATATATGGTGTATCATCGCTATCAGTCCAACTAGCGCCACCAGATGTTGTATTAACAGCGCCACCTCCTCCACCACCCTCCCCCCCGTCACCACCAGTATTGCTATAACCAGCACCACCACCTCCTCCTCCCCAATAATAACTTGTTCCCAATATATCAAATTCAACGCCATTACCACCATCAGCCATATTAACACCATTTGTATTACCTCTGCCTCCTACTTGCCCAGCACCACCACCACCGCCTGAATAATGTGCATTTGTACTAGAACCACCTGAATTACCATATTCAATAATTTTACTATATTTATAAGAACTATAATTATTATTATGCTGAATACCTTTACCACCTTTTTCAGAACTATTAGAATTATATCCAGATGCTCCACCACCTGAACCTCCTGAATTAGCTTTACCTCTTAAATTTACTGTTGCTGTAGCAACATCATTCCAGTTTGAAGAACCACCATAACCACCTCCAAATGCAACAATATTTTCAAATGATGAATTTATACCATTATAAGCATTTTTATTAAATGTAGAGTGTGAATTTCCTTGATCATAGGTATTACCAGCTGGTGCACCATCTCCGCCTCTACCTACTATAATATTATATACTTGGTTATTTTGCAATTCAATATCTTTAATATATACTATACCACCAGCACCACCGCCACCACCCATATCCATTCCGCCTCCACCACCACCAGCAACAATTAAAATATCAAATAAAACTACATTGTTGCTGTACTGATCAGTTTCAAATTTAAATTTATATTTTGTATAATCAAATCCATTATTTGAATCATATTTAAAAACATAAGTGGTATTTGAATTAAATTTACTAATATTAGAATAGTCATCGATATATTTATAACCAAAATTTTTAGTTGATGGATCAATAATTATTGATCCATCAGCTGAAATATTACTGGTATCTGTATAATCAACATTATTAAAATAATATTTTCTGATAACTTCAGATGGATATAATTTATTTTGTCGCGATATATATTTATTATTATTAATATGTATATGCCATTCATTTTGAAGTGTCCAAACAAATACTAAATGTTTCCATAAATTAGTATTGAATTCTAATACAGAATCATTTATTATTATTTCAGTGTTAGTATTTTTAGCAGATAAAATATTAGTAGAATTTTCACTATCAATGTCTAATTCTATTTTAAAATCACCAAAAGATATCAATGTTTGTTTTTGTGTAATATATTCATTAAATCTTAACGATAATGTAAAACCAGGTTTAAGTCTTAGTAATGAATTTAGTCCAGATTCACTATCAGCAATCTTATAAGATAAATTTTGATCAAAATAATGTGAATTTTTTCTATCAGCATTTGATAAATTTGTAGTTCTATCACTTGGATATACTTCAAGATTATAAAAAGGTGCTATACTACTACTATCTTTTAAAAAATCTTGATTATTACCTTTATAACGAACTATTAAATATTTATCATCAATGCCTTCAACATAATCTTCTATATAATTATAATAATCAATTTGAACAAAATCTTTAAATTTGTTATAATTTTCTGTTACAATGTATTCATCTAGGAAATTAAATTTATTTATTAAAATCTTTTCAAGTTTAATATCTTCATTTATTTCAAAATAAACTTCTTGAACATTACCGTTTATATCTTGAAGTCCAAATTTAGTATTATAATATAAGATTAGTTGAGATTTATTATCTGTACCGCCAAATGATATTGATATAGTATATGGTGTATATATAGTTAGAAGATCAGATTTAGTATATTTATCTTCTAAGTTTATATCGGTATTATATTGAGTTATTTTATCTTCTAATGTATTTGGTATATTTTTCATAGGATCATATTCATCTTTATACCAATCTACATTAATTATATTAACATCATTTATTAGTCTATCAATTAAAATATTTGTATTTAGATTATATAAACTTTTTACCTCATTTAAATTTAAAACTTTTTTATAAATTCTAAATGAATCAATTTTGCCTATAAAATTCTGAAATAAGATTCTATTATTCCATTTATGATTTGGTATTAATTCATAAATTCCTTTTTGTAATATTAATTTATCATTTAAATAAATATGCCATTTGCCATTTGTTTTATTAATTGTCCAAACAAGTAAATACCATTGATCTAAATTGAAAAACTCATTGGTAAAAACATCATATTTTATTAAACGATCATCAGATTGATTTAAACTATTAGAATATATATACTCTGTTGAATTTATTTTAAACTTATAAGTATTATTATCCAAATTTAATTCAATTAAAATATTATTGCTATCACTTTCGCCAATATCTAGTATTTTTATAACACCTATATTCTGTGTTATTTTATATCTAATACAAATACTAATACCCGCATCATCATTATCATTTTCTTCATAATAAATATTATAAATATTAAATGTATCTGGTAATTGTAAATAATCAATTTTATAGGTAAAATCAGATGATATAATCAAAGAATAGTCATTTTCTATTTTATCAGTATTTGTATAATTAATTGTTAGAGAACTATCATTATCAATTTTTGAAATATAATATTGATTCTCATAAATAAAATAATCAAAATGATTTAATGATAAACTATTTAAATTATAATTTAAATAATCATTGTAAGTAATATTTTTTGTAACAAAACTAGTGTTAAATCTATAAATAGCATTTTGAATAGATACTTCTTGTGTGATAATACTTTCTTGATCAAAAATATCATTATGTAAATGATAAAAAAGATCACCCGCACTATAAATAATATCTTCATATAGAACACCATCTTGTGAATACCCATAATAATAATGAACCCATTCTTCTCCAACTTTGTTATGAATTTGATAACTATCTTTGAGTGTATTTATCCAATTTTGATTCTCATCAATTTCTATCAGATTTTGTATTGCTAAATGCATTAAATATTTATATATCGCGTCATCATCTTGGATTTTCCACCATGTGTTTCCGGTTGTATCTGTTTCATCCCATAAATACAAGGTATCATAAATATAAAACCAATCATTTACAGCAAAAGTACCTATTTTTGAAAGAAATGCGTTTTTTCTACCTATATAAGCAGAATTTATAGTAGATTTTATTGTTACTTTAGTATATACGACATCAACATAATATATATTATAATTAGTAAAACTAGGATGATAATCTATATATCCAGTTTCTTGATTATCCCGATTTATAATATATTGACCAAGTTGTGCAAAATCAAAACTAGTAGATGTGGTATTTAAAGAACTTATTTGATCAAAAGTTTTATCAGTATTACCTGCAATATAAAATTTTAATTTATCTTCTAAAGTTTCTGATGGCAATACTTGCCATTGTAAACCTAATAATTTTTCATAATTTACATATAATTCATCATTTTCTTTAATAGAATTATATAAATCATTATTAAATTTCCAATGATAAACTAAATATTTATCATCATATTTAAAATTAAAATCTGTATTATTATCAAATACAACATATTGATAATCTATGTTTACTGAGTCATTAATTATATTAGGTTCTTTAATATTACTATCATGATATCTTGGTCTTGCAACTTGTTCTTTATATTTAACAATAACAACTCCACTACCGCCACTACCATCTATACCTTCGGGATCTCCACCACCGCCTCCACTACCTGTACTTTTTAATCCATCATAACCACTATTTTTTGCAACTATTTTTTCCTCAATATGCATTCTAATTATTACAATACCAGAACCGCCACTTCCACCATTATCACTATCAAATGTGGGTGAATCATAATAACCATCGCCACCTTGACCAGTATGATGAGGTGCATTGGCTCTACTTGCGTATGCACCACCTTTACCATATTCAATTGATTCTCCTGAAATATCTAAAACAATACCAACACCCAACCCACCCGCGCCGCCACCAGGACCTGCGTTATAACCACTGCTACCATCCGGATAGTTCCACCCATTTGTACCACCGGCAATATATGATTGTGACGATTCATTCCATATAGTATTTCCTTGAATCGCTTTACCACCTGATATTTGATGACCACCGCCACCACCAGAACCACCATTTACTTCAGCTACATTGTCTGGTAAACCACAACCACCACCATAACCAATCAAAGAAATAGTATCTAACACAACTACTTCATCATTATCATATGTTATTTTAGTATCTATACCTTTTTTTCTTCCAGCACCACCATCACCAACAATAATTTTATATGTAGTATCTTTTGTTAATAATTTATTAGTAATATATACAACACCACCACCGCCTCCGCCACCAGATTTATAACTTGCTCCATTTGGTTTACCTCCACCACCACCACCGCCAACAATTAAAATATCACAAATAGTATCTTCTGTAATTCTAAGATTAGAAAATTCAGATCCATTATCTGATAATAAGAATTTATAAATTATAAAACCAGGAGTTTGAACTGTACCAGATAAGTCTTTATTGGATAATGCACCATCTCCACCCCCGCCTTTTCCACCCTCAGGTCTTTTAATATCAATAAAATCAAAATTATTTGCTGTATTATTACCTCCTGCACCACCACCTCCAAAATAAACACCATCATTTTCAATATAATGACCTACATTTTTTGTAAATAATTTTTCAAAATCATATAAATTATTTTTATATACTATATTTTTAATACCATCACCACCTTTACCACCATAATTTATTGAATGAGATTTATCATTATCATCAAATAATTTTAAATCTTTATTTGGATATTCCCCCCAAAATCTAATAGAACCTTTACCAAACAATTTATAATCATAATCTAATATCCTATTATGACCATTATGAGCATCAAACAAACTACCATATATAGAACTATTTAATCCAATATTAGTAATATCATCAAATTTATACCAAATTATTAGATTTTCATCTTCTAAATTATTTAATAAATAATTATTATCGTTATTTTCATCTTTTTTTATAGGTTTTTTTTCTGTTATAATACTAAATTTATAATGATCATCTTTTAAAATTTTAATAATAACAACACCAGAACCACCATTGCCAAAATTTTTCATATCATTATCCAATTCTGAGTTCCATAATCCCCCTCCTCCTCCACCTGTTCCGTTCATTCCTGATTCACCATAATGATTGCCTGAAAATCCACCTCTGCCTCCGCCGCCAAAATAATCTGCTCCTCCATTTGGATATCCCGTAAATGCTTGTTGATTTTTTGTTGATCCCCCACCACCGCCACAAAACCAACCATTATCTCCAACTTCTGTACCAAAATATGAACTCATATCTTTTCCTTCACCTCCAACACGTTGATTCGGAGATGCAGCATTATTAGCAAATCCAGTACCACCTGCACCACCACCTCCACCTCCACCAAGTGTACTATCTGCACCCGCACCACCATCTTCACCATAACCATAAATATTTGATGATTCAGATGAATCTAATTGTATTCCTCGCAAACTATCATAATATGATTGTATTCCATAACCTCCTGCACCTCCATTTAAATCAGAATTTAAATCACTACCCCCTCCACCAGAACCACCGTGAGAACCTGGATAATCATCTCCGCCACCATTTCCACCACCAATAATTGTATAACCAAATGCTCTTGAATCAAATCCTCTTTTACCTTTTGGATAATTAGGTACGGGTTTTCTATTACCATTTCTAGATTTATCTTTACTTCCACCACCAACACTTATATTATAAGTTCCATTTGAAATTTGATATCCTTCTAAAAATATAAGACCACCAGCACCGCCTCCTCCTCCATATTGCAATCCACCTGCACCACCTCCTCCAACAATTAATATATCAACTGTAGAAGAATTATTTATCCCTATACTAAAATTAGTATTATATTGATTTAAATTATTTTTAAATATAAGTAAAATATGGTCATCACCATAATATTTTTTTTCTATATTATCAAAAAGACTATTAAAACTGCTGTCAGATAAATAAGTATTAGTATCCTGAAAACTTACCAAAGTTGATAAAGTATTTGCATTGCTAGTATTTAATACTTTATCATAAATTCTAAAATCATTAATATAACCGTTAAAATTTCTTTCTTTATTTGTATTATCTTGATACCAAGTTTCACACGTCCAGCATCCTATAGAGAAATCATAAGTTTTATTAAAATATGGATAATAAAAGTCATTTGCTTCGTAATATTGCATATCTCCATTTTCTTTTCCAATTGTTATTTTTGTATAATGTTCATTAATATCAAATTTAGAAATACCATTATATCTTAATGACCAAGTTATAACATACCATTTATAATATTCAATTTCGTCACTATCCCAATAGGTAAAATCAGTATCACTATTATATTTAGACACTCTAAATCTAAAACGATCATTTTCTATATTAATACCAAAACCACCATACCATTGAGGTAATAATCCTTCTGTAGGAGAACCTTTTAATGAACCATAAAACAATTGGCCTAATTTTTTTACCCCAGAACTTCTAACTTTAACACAACAAGATATAGTTATTTCTTTATTTACAAAATAATCGTATAATTTAGATGAATTATTACTAACCCATAATCCAGCATCTGTTAAACTTCTAAAACCATTTTCTCCTAATCCACCACCACCACCACCACTGCCAAAAGAATTTTGTATTGTTCTACCTCCAATTGATTTAGTATTATCATTTTTAGTATATTTAATAGTATCATAATAATATGAATCATATTCCTCATCATCGTATCCAGCGCCACCACCACAACCATATACACCACCTACTCTTATTTCTCTAATACCACCCATACCACCATAAGCTTTAATATTATTAAATTCAGAATAATATCCCATCTCTCCAATACCAGTACCAGTGGCAGTAGTACCATCACTAACATTACCACCTCTACCCACTTTAATTTTATAGTTTCCTGGATCTAACAATTCTCTGAAAAATATTAATTCTCCTGCGCCACCACCACCACCTTTACCACCTGCACCACCACCTCCAACAATTAAAACATATGCATCAACTCTATTTTCAAAGTTTAACATATATTCCATAAAATCTGTGGTTTTATCTAAATTTTCATAAACAACACAAGTATATCCGTCGCTACTATCATACCAAGATTGTGAGAAATAATAATAATCATAATAATTTAAATTATTAATATTATCAATATAAGTTAAATTTTGATTTAATAAATTATAAATAGAAAATATTTCAGAACTATATAATCTTTTAGAGTATATTCTAATATCATCTAAATATCCATCAAATAATCCTGAACTATCTGTTCTTTTACCAAAATAGGAAGTATTAAAATGTTTATTGTGTAAAGGACAATTTAAAGAAAAATTTTCTCTAATACCATCAACATAAATAGTCCATTCGCCTAAATTATCAATAATCCAAGCAATATGATGCCATTTATTATCAAGAACTTTTTCATTTGCAATATCTCTTGTAAATGAAGTATTATTAATTGTAATTCTGGCTTGTAATTTATTATTTGTTGCATTTTGCATTAAAGAAATTCTATCATTAATACTATCATCAATGCTAAATTCAAATAAAGCGCACCAATTTGATGAAGCATTAAATTTATAAAACAATGATATAGTTATACCTTCATCTTTCCATAAATCGTAAGTATTAAATTTATCTGTTATTTTTAAATATCCTTTATGATTAATATTATTAGATGTACCACCGGGAAATTTAGCAGATAAACCATATATAGAATCTCTACTTAATGATACAGTACCATTAAATTCTATATCATATTTTGTAGAAGATGGATTTGAATCAGTATAGTTATTTCTAAAATTATACCATACTTTTAGATATTTTTCATCAATATCTAATCTAATACCATTACCTCCTTTAATAGTATATTCATAAGGGCGTACATAATAATCTTTTGTATTTCTAACAAATAAAAGCAATCCTTCGTCATTTGTAATATCATATTGATTTACAGCACCATCAGTTGTCGAATCAAATGCATCACCGCCATAAAGATATTTATTTATTGATGTAGATGAACTGCCTTTAATTGTAATTAAAGGTTCGCGTGCATTAGACCAATAAATATTTGATGAAGATTTGCTTTTATATTTTTTAGTTATATCATTACTAATATAAGAATCTAATACATCTAAATTAGCAATAGTATAACTAGTTGAATAGACGGTACCGCTAACTGTATCTTTATCCAATATTAACCAATAATTTAGATTTCCAGTACTATATAAAAATTGGGTAACTTTACCAAAGTAAGTAGACCAAGGATCACTATAATCATTAATATTACCATACATTAATGGAGTATTATAATTACCACTATGATCACTACAAGGATGGAAATAAGGTTTATTATCACCTAATATATCTGTTTTAGGTAATTCAGGTAAATATCTAACAAGTCGCCAATTATCTGTATTCATTTTTTTGTTAATCATATAATCAAAATCTTTAACATTTCTTGAAAATATACCATATTTCACATTAAATGAAATATTATTACCATCAATGTTTATATTATCTGCATCATTTCTGTACGGAGGATATAATATTTTTTTAGTATCATAATAGTAAATATTTGTAGTAGGACTTGTTAAAGAAACTATAACAGCATTATCATATAACCAATTTAAAGTATGAGGTTCATTTAATCTTGATGAACGTAAAATAGGTATATTTTCAAAATAATTATTTCCGTTTATTTCTGAAATACCCGCATCAAATGCATTTTCTAAATCTTTATAATTACACACAAGCCACTTGTTTAATTCAAGTGTAGTATTATCACTATATTTATCATTATAAACTATAATATCAATAGAACCTATTGGATCATCATTTTCAAAATTATATTGTTCAATATCATATATTTTAGCAATTTCATAACTTGATAAAGCATTACTATAAAATCTAAAATCAGTTAAACTACCTAGTAAACCAATACTTCCAATATTTATAGTAGTATCAGTACTTATTTTATATGTTTCTAATCTTTCATTGCCAATTACTAATTTATAATTATCAGGTGTAAAACTCAATTTAGTTGTGTTATCATAATTTGCAAGTATTCCATTGACCCAAATTTCTCTATTACCGCTATCATCAATTTGGCATACAAAATTATTCCATCCCTCATAATCAAATTCATAAACAGTACTTAATTTATCATTATCTGTTGTTAATTGTGAATCTGTATCTTGTATAGCATTAAATCCAAAAGATAGTGTCCCAGATGATCCCTGGTTGTGAAGATATTTAAAATACATTAATATTTCATTATCATTGGTTTTATTTAAAATTGTAAAAAAGTAAGAATCTCTATAACCATTAAAATAAAATCTAAATGAAAATGCAAATTGTTTATTATTTAAATAATCATTAAATGCTTGGTTTTCTAATTGTAAAGATGATTGATAATTAACATATATGGTTTCGCTTGTATCAGTCGTATATGGTATCCCAATATCTCTCCCAAAAAATGCTACCTGTGTACCAGATACAAGAAAATTTGCATCAGCCTTATCTATAAGTGGATCAGTTAATGTAAAAGTATTTGAACTATCATCTTTATTTATATCATAATATGGCGAGCCATTCCCACTATCTAACTTCCACCAAGCAAATAGTTCTTGTGAAATTTCCGGTAAATCATAAATTTTTATATATTGATTTGTATCATTTGTTAATTCTAAATCACTATTTTGCTCAGTTATTCTGCCATTTTCGCCACTAAAAATTATTGCATAATTTTCATTATCAATATTTTGAATATTTAATTTAATATTAACATCTTTTGATGATAAATATATTTTATTATTTAAATTTGATTGAGATTCTATTAGCTTTTTAGATTTATAATATTCAATAAAATCGTCTATATTAGTAATATCTTTATTTATTCTTGTATCATAATTTACAATTGTTGACGTGTTAATATTAACAGTAATTGGATCAGTTGGTAAATTGTCAAGAATAGAATTTTTATCATCAGATGTTAATTTAAAAAAATTTTCAAACATTAATTCTGTAAATTCAAAATCATTTTCAGTATCAATACCTGCATTTATTTCATCTGTAGAAATGAAATCTAAATTATGTAAACCAATATCATATTTTTTAGTTTTATATAAACTTTTATTTTCAAATAAATTATTTATTAAATTATTATTAGACACAGAAAGTAATTTCCAATAATTTTCATTTTTTATTTTTGAAAATTCTGTTTTGAGTGCTAACTCTTCAAAACCATATAATTCAATTTCTTTAATTTTTAATGTTTTACCACCTTCTTGTAATTTATTAAAAACGATTAGAAAATTATCATAATTTGCATATTTATATGATGTATCTATGCTACCTAATTTATTACCAAAATCATTTATAAAAGAATATTCATAATTAGCATCAGCATCATATGTTATTTCACTAATATCTTCTATTTTATAATATAAAATTTTTTCTACATCATCTAATCCATTATATTCAGTATAATATGATGATGCTGTTCTGTATGGTGTTTTTCTGTAACTATACATTCCACCATATATAGATATATTTTTGGGAGCATTATTAAAATCAGCGTTATTTATTTTTATTTTAAGTTGAGTTAAATATATTAATTTAGGCAATTCAATATGAATCCAGTCTCCATTAACACCTTGTCCACTATCTCCCCATTTAAATATATTATTACCATTTTCAGTTAAATAATAATCGGTATCATTACTATGTTTATATGTACCATCTAAATTATAATTATTCTCTAACCAAGATTTACTTGTATCAGGATTTAAATCATTAAAAACATTATATGGTAAATTCTCGACTTGATTTAAATTTAAATCCTTTTCATTAGAATATCTAAATTTATATGTACCATTACCATATGTAATATATTTGTCTAATGAATTACCAGCGTATCTTATATTATCTATTTTTTGATAGTTAGAAAATAATTTTTTTGTAGGAGGATATATTCTTTTAGAACTATAAATATTTAATATATCTTTGTCAGAATATTCAAGCAAAACAACACCATCACCACCTTTACTACCATAATTAGTATTATATACTGCGCCACCACCACCACCTTTACCATCTTCACCATCTGAAGATTTATATGTAGGAAAATTTTCATAATTAAATCCAGCTCTCCCACCACCGCCTAATCCACCATTGGACAAATTAGCGAGTGTCATACTTGTAGAACGAATAGCCCCTCCTCCGCCACCATAATAAATACTTTCACCTGTTATATCTATCTTAATACCATCCCCTCCATCTCCTGCTTTCCATACATTAGAATTATTTTGATATTCTCCCGAATAACCAGCTTCACCTGCTCCTCCTCCTCCTCCTCCTAAAACATCCCATTTAGTAGCAGCTCCGGTAGCAGTAGTAGGTTTATTAGTTGCACCAGTGTTGCCATCATTACCATACCAATTAAATGATGTCAATAATAATTGAGTACTTGTTAGATCATCCACAGTCTTATCATTATCATTATTTTCACCTTTATCAATTGTTATAAGACCCCCAGCACCTCCCCCACTACCTCCATTTGAAATATCATCTATAATATCTCTATTATAATTCCCCCCTCCTCCACCACCTTCTGCCATAATATTTCCAAAAGTAGTATCGTAACCTTTGTTACCATTGCTCGTGCCTGCTGACATTGTTCTGTCAGCACCTTTACCAACTTTAACTCTAAAAAAATCATCTGTATTAAATGTTAAATTATTACCATAGACAACAGCACCGGCACCTCCACCACCCCCCCCTCCACCAACTGCGCCACTTCCACCACCACCAACTAATAATAAAGATCCTGAATCATCATTTTTATATTTAACAAAATATTCTGTTATTTCATCATTTGAACCATCATGATTAAATTCAACATACCATTTATCAGAATTTAATATACTTTTTCTTTTTACACATTCTTTATATTCTAAATTTTTAACATTATCTTTACTAATCGGGCCTAAAAATTTTATTGTTGATAACTGAAAACTACTATTTGTAGAATCATTTTCTAGAAATATAATTCTATAGTAATTATATGCCGTAGCATTAGAAAAATAGGAACCATTGCCATTATTATATTCTTTCTTACTTCCAATAGCATCTTCTGTATATCTATCTAGTATTAAATCTTTATTAATTGGAATCCAATTTCCATTTTCACTTAACATTGTTTTACCCCAATCCATAGTATTATAATCTTTATAAGTAAAATCTATATTTTCATCAAATGAACCATCTATTCTTATTCTCAGAAGGTCAGACCCAATATTTGAAGAATGTGATGAATATGATATAATTATATTATTAATAATTGTTGGTTTTTCATACTTAATATATATTCCTACTTTTTCATTTAAATTTAAACTATTATAATTAGATGATGAACCAACTATAGAATAATTTCTATTTATAAATGGCGATTCTTCATTTATATACATATGCGGTATAGAAACTATTTTACCATAAACACCAATTTGTTTTGGATTTTTAACTTCTTTTTTTTCATTTAAATCTACATTATAATGTAGTTTAACAGGTGAGTAATATTTTATTATTACAACTCCTGATCCACCACTGCCTCCATTTTTTGGACCTATATTACCACCTCCACCACCTCCACCGCCTGTATGCGAAATAGCATCTAAACCAACTAAATTTAGTTGTCCAGCATCACCCCCACCACCTTTACCACCTTTTCCTGCAATAGTTTCATAACGATAGTAATTATAAGAAATAGATCCACCTCCTCCGCCTCCAAACCAACCTTCATCGCCAACATTTTTACCAAAATAGGATGATAAATCAATTCCATTTCCGCCATTTCCAGAAAATAATGGTGCATTTAATGTACCATATCCATCAAAACCACATTGTCCCGCACCACCACCTCCTCCTGAATTAGTACTATTGTGTTTTCCACCAATTGTACCTTGACCTATTATTCCAACACCTTGACCACCGCCACCTGATCCACCATTATCAGTATCAGTATCTATATTATAAGCATTATTAGTTACTTTACTACGTCCTCTACCACCACCGTAAGCATATTGTTGAGGTTCTAAAGATTCAAAATAACTATAATAACCATTATTTCCATCAGCCCCATTACTTCTATCTCCACCCCTGCCAACTCTGATAACATAATCACCTTTTTTTAGTACATAATTATCGTGAAATATAACACCACCTGCACCACCACCACTGCCTTCATAACCACCTGATCCACCGCCTCCTACAACTAAAATAGTTGCATCTACATTTTCTGTAAAACGAATAATATATTCGCTGAAATTTTTTTCATAACTTTCATAAGTAAAAACAATAATATTTTCATCTGTATTTTTAATAAATTCAGTATCTGTATTATCTGCTTTTATAACTTTTGGACAATATTTTTGTTCTTTCGTTTTAATAGTAGGTTTTTTAATTATAGCATCAATAGAACTAACTTTTGGAAAATTATTAAATTCTAAAATTTTATTTTCAATAGATTCAGGAGTTTCAAGTAAAGCAGTTGAATTTTCAGTATTAGACAAATTTAAATTATCTTTATTAATAGATATTTGATTATTATTTATAATAAAGTCATTAGAAAAGTCTAACTTATTTTCAAGTTCTTCGTATTTACCAGTAAATACTTTTTTTGTGATATTGTTCATAATATATTTATTATATCTTATCTATAAAAAAAAATTATTTTAAATTACATAAAAAAATGCGTTTAAATTAAGATATTTTATTTTTTTTTCTCAGTTTAAAAATAGGTATGGCCGAATCTAAATATAAAATTTTGAAAGGTAAAACTGGTAAAACTAAAAAAGTCGTCATAAAAGGTGTTAAAAAAGTGTTATATAAAAAAACTGGTTCACAAAAATTATATGTAATGTCTAAAGGAAGAATGATGAATTTAGTTAAATATAAAAAAATGAAAGCTAAAAAAGCAAAAGCATCTCCAAAAAAGAAAAATGGGGGTACAGGTTTACCAGCAAATTTACAAAGTATGTTATCACAAATGTCGGGTGGTGCTAAAAAATCTAGAAAACCTAAAAAAGCTAAAAAACCTAGAAAATCTAGAAAATAAATAATTAATAATAATTTTTTTCATAATTTAAATCAATTCAATTATCGCATCCCATTCTTTCTTAATTAATTTATATCCAATATCTTCATATAATTTTATAATATTATCTGTTTTTTCTAAGTTATTTTTGTTTGCATCTCCCTGAACTTCAAATATTATTTTATTAGGATAAAATATTTTTGGTAAATATTTAATATAATTATATAAAGAATACAAAATAATATGATCGTGTCCTTCAGTATCTATTTTTAATAACTTAACTTTTCTTACCTTATTTTTATAAAATAACTCATATGTCGGTATAATATTAATTTTTTCAATTGCAACATATTTTTCTAACTTATTTTGAATGTGATAAGGATGATAAGTATTTAATGAGTTGCATCCATAAAACCATACGGGCAATTCTAACATTCTAATAATATTTGGCGGTATGTAATAAATATATGCTGTATCATTTTTATCTGATATTCCAATATTAATTTTTTTAACATTATGTTTGTCAGGCAATGCATCAACATAATATTTAACAGCATCAATACTTATGCCTTTTTCAAAATTTTCAGAACTTTGTATTAATGTTTCAAAATGACTAGTACCTATTTCAATAAAATCTAAGTCATCTAAATAATCTAAATTTTTAAAAGATTTATTAATAAAATAGTTAATACTATATTCATCATTAAAAAAATCATTATAACTTAAATTATTCATTTTAGTATCAATAATCAAAAACATTAAATTATCATAATTATTTATTAAATTATAGTCTTGATATTTATTTATAAAAAGTTCTTTATTACAATAATTATCAACTAAATAAGTATATATATTAAGATTATCAGAAATAACTTCTGAAATATTTAAATGTAATTTTTTTAAAATTGTTGTAAGTGTTTCTGAATTTGCATTAAACCCACATATATCATCTTTTAAATTATTATTAAATTTAATAAAAAATCCTTCATATTTTTTAAGATAATCAAAAAGATAATCAAATCTATTAATAATTAATACATTATTCTCAAACCAAATTCCTCCCCAATTATATAAAACACAATATTTGATATATCTATATTGTATATTTTCTTTTAATAAATTAAAATTTTCAGGAATATTAATAAATTTTGATAAATTATTTTTATTTAATACAAATATATTAATATTTTTACCACAAGTTGAATGTAAATATATCAAATTTCTAAATAAATAAGATAATTCATTATCATTTGAGTTATCTTGATATATAAATAAATTATTCATAATTAATAAAATAAATAATAATTTGCTTATATTATTTTTTAATTATGAATAATTGATTTATTAACTACCTAACATAAATTCATAATAATTATAGTTATCTTTTGGTATAATACCAAAATAATCAAAAACATTTTCATTTTCAATTTGATTTATTCCTTCTAAAAAGATATGATGATAGTTTCCCGTATAAACTACTGATTTATTTGCTTCTGCTAATATATCTAAATAAGTTGGATTATTTAATGTTTTACTAACATAATCATCACCTACACCATTTTCAAGTGAGAAAAAATCGTTATATTTATTAATTAATATTATATTATCTTTATATATTCGTTCAAATAATTTATTATCAATTGTATAATAAATGTTGTCATAACTAATAATATTACAATCATCTTGTTCATCATAAAAAGATGTTAAATGTTTTAATAAATTTTTAATTGTATCAACTTTATTATTTAATAATCTTATTTGATTATCATAATTATCAACTAATACATCTAATATCTTTTCAATTAAATCATCTGTTAATAAGTCAAAATAATTCATATATTTATTATATATTTAATAATCTTTTAAGTTAATGTCATTAATTTTGGGGAAAACAACAAGGAAAGCACTTTTTGAAATAATAAGAACAATTTTTATTTTTTTTTTCTTTAAATTCAAATTTAATATTATTTATATATATTTGATTTGTTCTATCACAATTATTGATATCATATGTTCCAACAAATTCAAATTTTTTATTTTTCATATTTAATTAATGTATCTTTCTTTTTTTTATATGAATACATTCATTGTAGTCATTTAAATGTTTTTTACCACACCGACAAGTTAAAGGTAAATTTTCTAAATCATTATCAAAATATTTTAGGAAATTTTCACTCCCACCAACATTATCAATATTAATATGATTACCATATTGATTATTACTAACAATTGGGTCTCTTGTTATTATATCAAAATCAAGCACACAAATAGTAATGTTTTCTATTTCAATTATATAATTTGTGTAAATATTAGTATCTAATATAATATTTTCTTTTTTTATTGATTTTTCATTTTCGCAAATATATTTCATTATATTATACTGATCACTATAATTTTCACCTTTTATCATTTCCAAATAAATTTTATCTAAAATAACTTTCGAACGTGGTTTAATACAGTAAAATCCAGTACATAATCCTAAACCAAGTATTTTACTAAATTCTAAAGGATATGATTTGTCTTCACCTATTTCCTTTGATATTATAATATCATATGGTAAATTAATAATATCTTCAATATTTTTTTCAATAATTATATCCAAATCAATATTAATAATTGGTTGTTTTAATTTATCAAGTAAAGTTAAGTTATGTTTTAATCTAAATATATCCCACCAAGCATATTTTTTAAAATCAATATTATAATCTATATTTAATATATCCTTTACTAAATCAATATTTTTATCATTTAACACAATTATTTGTGGATTAATACAACATTTTTGAAAAATTCTATTTTTCCATTTTTCCATAATTTTAATATATTTAGCACCAAAACAAATGGATGTAATAGTATAATTACTCATATATATATTATAATAAAATTTCTATTTAAATAAAAATAGTACATTTCTTAATTTATTTTAAAATTTTGAAAAGCTTTTTGAAAAATAATATTTTTTAAAGAAATGTACTATTTTTAAAAATTGATTCTTTTTATTAGAAATTTTTAATAAAATGGATACTGTATTATATACACCAGATACATTAAATCTAGAATTACTAAATGAAACAAATTTAGTTGCAATTAATTATAAAAATATAAAACTAATAGGTGATATAATTGAATGTAAATTATTAAAAAATAAAGGGATTAGTTTTAAAATAACAAATAATAAAAGTTCATTTGAGTGTATTATTTGGTTTAATATTAAGAAAAAAGAGGAAATATTAAGTTTTGAAAATAAAAATTGTATTATTGAAGGAGATATATCTGCACAATACTATTATAGTCATAAATTTGTATTAAATGTTAAATCAATAGAATTAGAATCTGATCAATCAAATTTTAAAAAATTAAAGGATATTGTTATTGAAAGAAAATATTATGATAATAAAAAAGAAATAAATTGGGATACAATAAGAAAAATAGGAATAATTTCTAAAAAAGAAACACAAGGTTATAATGATTTTATGAAACAATTCAATATTCCAATTGAAATTAATTTAGAAGAAATTAGTCTCGAAGGACAAAATACTTGTAATGAATGTATAAATGCAATTGAAAATTTACAAGATAATGATATAATAATTATTATAAGAGGTGGTGGATCTACAAGTGAGATATCAAATTCATTTGATAAAATTGAACTATATACGCAAATAAAAAATTCAAATATACCAATTATTAGTGCTATAGGACACGAAGCAGACAAAGGGGACAAATTATTAATAACTGAAATAACTGATAAAGACTTTCCAACACCATCAACTGCATCATATGAAATTAAGAAAAAATTATTAGAAAATAAATATCTTAAAAATCAAAATGAAATAGATAAAATAAAATTAATAATAGAAGAAAAAATAAATGAAAAAAAAGATGAATTAATTGAAATTTTAAAAGGTTTGATTAATTTACATTATGAAGAAAAAATGGGAGGTCCGATAATTAAATTAACTAAAAATTATAATAAAATAATCATAGAAAAAGATGGTAATTATTACGAAAATATTATAAATTATGATAACAAAATAGATATAAATAATGACGAAATCAATGAAATGAACAATATATTAGAAAATTTAGATAATAAACTACTTGATAAAGTTAAAGATAACAAAATAATTAAAAATAAATTGTCAAAAATCAAAAAGTTAGAAGAACTAGAAAAGTCTTATTTAAACTGTAAAGAATATAAAATAGAAGAATTTTATCTTAAAAAAATAATTATAAAAAATAAAAAAGTAGATAAATTAATTGAAATTTATAGTTTATTATTATATTATAAAATTAATTTAGAATTAGATAAAGATATATTTAATTATTATACAAGTTTAGAATAAATTAATTCAAGTTTTTTGTTTAATTCTAAAATCATCTTTTTATTTTCATTTACGTTATTATTTAGTTTTGTAATTATATCATTTTGTTCATTAATAATTTTAGTTTGTTCAGTTATCATATTATATAATTGATTAGTTGCACAAACATTTAATGTATAAATGTAATTTTTATCTAAAGTATGGAAATCGGATACTTTCGTACCATATAATATACAATAATCTCCTTCTAATTCTTTGTCAACTTTAATAGATATTTTATTTATAAAAGTTATTTTAACTTCTAATTTAACACCATAAGAATCTATTATTAATATTGAATCATTTATATTTAAATCTAAATTATTTGTATCTAATAATAAAGTATCTTTACTATTAATTATACATTTAATATTTATATTTGGTATGAAATCTGACTTAGTAGATACAGCATCAGGAAATGTTTCCTTAACATCTTGTGCAATAAATCCATATACTTCATTTTTTGTTCTTAAAGGATCAATATAATTATAAATTTTTGGTTTAAGTTTTAAAATTTGTTGTAATGCTATGTTTTTGGATATATCTCTGATATTTGTCTTAATTCTTCTATCAGATGAAAATACAACCCCCGTTGTCCAAACAGCGCCATCTGCTTTTATAGATATACCAGTATCATTAACATTACTCCAATCTATTAATTCATTATTAACTGAATTATAAACACTTGACTTAATATGTAAAGGATATATTTCAGAAACATTTGTTCCAATTCTAACATTTCCAGGAAAATATACTGAATCTTCACTAGAAAACTTCCAAGGTATATTTAATATATTATCATATTCTAATTTATCTTTAACTTTCCATTCCTGATTTTCATAAAATATAAATCCATTAGGTACAACACTAACTGTTTCTGAAGTATTATTTATTAAGTATTTTATAGCAACTAATTCAGTTGCAGAATTTAATTTAGCATAAGTAGTTGATATAAAAATATCATTGTCCTTATCAAACGCAGTTAAAGTTGGAGAATCTTGTGGTAGTACTGGTTCTAAATCTTTTAAATCTTTAGTTAAATATGAATTATCAATAATAATTTCCCCGTTAATATTTTTGATAATATAGCCAGTACCATCACTGTCTCTAATATTTACAATATAATTACCATATAATTTTACGTTTTTCTTAACAATATACTTGCTATTTTTAACAATAAATATATCAACAAAGATATTATTATTAAATAGTATATTATATTTACCAACTGTACTAAATAATAAAATCTTATTATCATTCTCAATATATTCAACAATATTATTAATTTTATATAAGTATCCTACATCAGTTTGATTTAAAAATTTGTCATAAACATTAAAGTCTTTAATTGAAATATCATTTTGATTATTAATATCACCAATAGTAAAATCTCCATAACCTGAAAAATTATTATTTATTTCATAATCATTTTCTATACTACCATATACATCATTATTATCATAATAAATTGCATAATATTTATTTTTAAAATCTAGTGAGATTGTATATAATTTCCAGTCATTTACATTACTAATTTGAGTTGATAATATTTCATTATTAGCTGTTGATAATTTTAATTTTTCTTCAATAGCATCATATGAAAATTCTAAGTATTTATTTTTATATTTTTCAGAATTTTGTTTAAAGAAAATATGATTACCTTGCGAAGGATTTGAATCAAATTTAGCCCAGAAAGATACAGAGAATACAGAACTATATAAATCAATTGTTTGATAATTTTTCTTAAATCTGATTAAAATTATACCACTACCTCCTTTACCGGGTATAATAGAGCCGTTTGCATTAACAGAACCACCTCCTCCACTACCAGTATTATTAATTGCATTATATCCATTTTGATTAAAACTTCCTGCATTACCGCCTCCGCCCAAACCACCTTTACCAGGAATTGGATCTATACTTGTAGAAATTGATCCTCCTCCACCAGCAGCAAAATATACATTATTATCACTATTATGATAACCTATACTTTTATCTGTAATGTTAAATAATTTCTTAAAATTAAAACTATTAACTTCAAATAAACCATCGCCACCATTACCACCATAATTATTTCTAACATTTTGTCCAATATTTTTGTCATAATTGCCAGAAGTATATCCAATACTGCCCGCACCACCTCCTCCACCAGCAGATCTATTATTACCATATTCTAATTTTCTACCAATACCACCATTATTACCAAACCCATATAATTTTTTATCAAAAACTGTAAATGTTTTTTGTTGAGTAGACAAAACACCTTTATTATTATCATTAGATGTTTGAGAAGATAAACCTGCACCAGAACCACCATTATCTAATGAATAAAATGGATTACCACCGTGTGCACCACCTTTAGCAATAATCAACTCTTTGCCTGTTGAGTCAATTAATTTAGTATCAAAACCTCTGCCATGATTATTATCTTGATTAATATTATTAAGTTCGCCACCTTTGCCAACTTCTAAAACATATTCTCCAGATTTTAATAATATATCATTGCCAAATACTAAACCACCTGCGCCACCACCACCGCCGGCATTGAATCCACCTGAACCACCTCCACCAACCATTAAAATATCACATAAAATAGGTTCTTGAATTTCAATTTTATATTTTGTTGTGCCAAAGTTATTATATATAAGATTTATATCTTGTTGTTTTAAAATACAATTATACAATCTAACATCTGATAATAAACCTTTAAAATGATTAATGTTATCTGTATTTGTTCCAATATAATTATGATTTACAAAATTAATTGGTGAATTAATAATTTGAAATCTAGTGGTTTTTATTAAATTATTATCAACATATAAGGAAATCATATAATTTTGAGATGAAATATAAGTCAAAGTACAAGCACATAGATACCAAATATTTGTATTTATATTTGTATTAATATTATAAGTTATTGTTGTATCATTAAATTCATAATTCAATTTATTATTTTGTATGTATAATTGAATTTTATTATTTGCTAAAGAAATCAAATACCTTTTAGATATATTATCTTCACTATTAAACCATAGACTAAATGTTAAAGGTCCAAAATTTTCAATATTTGAAAAATAACTGTTATTTAATCCAGTAATAATTAATCTCGAATCTGTACCATTAAATTTGGCATTTTTATCAAAATGAAAATCATAATTAGTTTTTGTAGTGCATACAACATTATGTTTTGTTAAACTTATTGTTGGAGTTATACTACTAGATTGAACACTATTAGCAAAATTATCATTATTTAATATAAATCTAAATAATAAGTTTTCGTTATTAACATAAGAACTTTCATAAGAATCTAATGAATTATTATATTTAAATGATAATGTACTATAATCTTTATCAATATTATCATAATGTGTAAATTTATTAAAATATATTTTACTAATGTCATTTTCAGTAAATATATGAGTATCATAAAATCTTAAATCTTTAATGTATGTTTCATTTGGTAAAGGTAAAGGACTAGTATCTGTACTAGATTTAATAGCACCAATACTTAAATTAGTAAAACTATAAGATTGGGTATCAACACCAGTATCATATTTTATATTATTAATATATATTGATATAGTATTACTAAACACTATAGTTATCATTCTCCATTGATTATCGTCATTTATATAAATTCCATAAGTATTATTAGGAAATTTAAATATAAGTTGATAATTTTTTATTTGAATATTCCAGTTAGGATCACTTATTGGTGTATCACTTATTGGTGTACCGCCTATTATAAAAAATGCTTTATCAGATGGTATATTTTTAGGAAATTTAATATCAAATGAAAGTGCTGTTATATCATCAAAATAATTATTATTAGGAATATAAAAACCAAAATTACCTTGAAATTTAGAAGAATTATAATATTTATCATATACTGGATAATCATCTTTTTGATTATCAAAATTAGTATATGATAAATGTTTATTGTATTTCGAAGAATCTCTATATAAATATTCATTATCAAATTTATAATGCGTGATTAAATTATTAATATGATTAATATTAATATCATAATCATATAAATAATCAATTGTTTGAAAATCATTATTTATATAAATTTTAGGAATAGAATTACCATATTCTGTTGATGTTAATATATCTTTACCCTTGTCAGTAATAACATCATTTGTTTCTAAATATTTTAAGTTATATTTAGAAGGAATTATATTATTATTTAATATTATATTTTCTTCATTTTCATATGTAATATCACCATTATAAGATACTAAATTAAAATTATTTATACTATCAGATCCTAATTGATTATCAAAATTATAGCTTGCTATACGTTTTTTTTCTAAATAATTATAAGAATTATATATATCTTTGATTTCATTTTGCTGAATTATTCTATCAAATATAATAAAATTACTTATTTTACCATTTAAATTTTTATTATATTCTGTATTATTATCTGGTATACCACCTATATATAATTTTTTATTAAAATCAGAAAACGGTATATTATCTAGTAGTGATTTATTATATAATGCATTTCCATTAAAAGAAAAATTAACTATTGTACTACTTATTGTACTACTTAATGAAATTGTGAACAAATTCCAATAATTTAAAGGACTATTTAAACTATCAAATTCATAAACATTTTTATATTTTTTATATCTAATTATTACAACACCACTTCCACCCCTACCAGACCAATTATTTGATCTACCACCTCCACCACCACCACCTGTATTATATTTTCCAGATAATGGTGATATAAAATTTTTATCATTATCATTATGTACATCAATGCCTCCGTGTCCGCCACCTCCATAATTATTTATACCCCCATTACCATAACCTCTGTTATCAATTGTAGCAAATCCATTTCCAGCAATGACACTTCCGCCACCACCACCTATAAACCAACCATTATCACCCACTTTTGTACCAAAATATTCTGTCATATCTAAGCCAACACCGCCATATCCACCATTACCATATATTCCATCTAATGGTTGTATATTATTACTATGTCCATTGCCTCCATAATATAAATATTGTGGAGAACCATCATTAGAAGTTGTTATTTTGGAATTATTACCTTTATTACCACCATTAGCAGTTATACTAATATGTGTAGAAGAAATTGAAGAATATTGACCATCATCTGATATGTTTTCATTATTTCCTGGATTACCACCTCTGCCAACATTAATTAAATAAGTTGTTTGCGACTTTAGTTCTTGATCTTGTAGAAAATCATAATCTCCAGAAGAACCACCTTCACCACAGCCAACACCCCCACCACCGCCTCCTCCTACAACAAGAATATCACAAATAGTATCTGTTGGCACTTTTAGTTTATATTCAGTATTATCACCAAAATTATTATGTTTAAATACAATATAATTATAATTATAGTCTATAGATCCTTTAGATATAAAAGAACTTTTATATATTTCATAAATTTCGTGCTGACTTAACGCTTTATTATATACCTTAAAATCTTCTAATGATTTATCTAAAAACGAATAATCTGAACTAGCATTTAATCCTAACATACAATTGAAATTGCCTAAAGGAAATAGTATATTGTCAAAAGTATTTTCAACTAATAATTCTGAATTTTTATAAATTTTCAATGTCATTTTATTTTGTTTGACAACTTTTTGAATTATCCAATTATTAAGTTCCCCTGGTTTCATTTTAATAAATTTAGAAACTTCATATGATATACCAAATGAATTACCAATTTTAAAAATAACATAATTATCTTTATTTGGTATTTTAAAAGAAAGTAATAAATTATTTTGTTCTGCATTAGAAATAGTTAAATTTGTTTTATCTTTTAGTTCATTATTAACAAATAATAAAGTTGTATCATAGTCATAATCATCTATAATATTATCAATTGACCAGAATGAAATAGTAAAATCATATCTAATACTTTCTAAAATATTTGAAGGTAAATCAATCCAATTTCCATAAATAGGATTATAATTTGTACCTTCCCAAGTATATTTATTATCTGATATATCACCTTGAATTTTTTTTATACCATAATCTTTAGTATTTATTTTTGCATTAAATTTACTTCCTGTTGTACCATAATTAATTATGTTATAATCTTTTGTTGGATCATTATCAAATTTATAATATATAATTAAACTATTATCATCAATCGTTGAATAATCAAAGTAAGATAAAGATTCGATAATTGGTTCAGAATGATAATTTCTAATATCTACAACATTTAATTTATTATCATTTATTGAAATATTTAATAAATCTTTGATAGAAAATAATATTGAATTTTTAATATAATCATTTAATTTTAACCAAAATGTAAAAGTACAATCGCTATTTGTACTAAATAAGTTAATATCATCAATTGATTCAAGATAATCATTTCCATTTAAATAAATAGATTTTGTATTATCAACAGAATCATTGCTAATAAATGGTGTACCATTCATTTTCAAATTATATTTATTATTTTGACCTGATTTATTATCAATTATATGTAAACCATTATAATTAAAAATATATTTAGCAATCATATCTGCATTTAAATTGGAAAAGTCAGTATTGTATTTGTGATTAACAAATTCATTTACAATTAAAATGTCTTCTGCTTCAGGTGTTTTAATTTTTGTATAATCCAACTTATATTTATTACTTTCATCATCCTTAACTGCATAGTCTTTAATAACTTTATTACTAAATTTAAAAGTAACAGCGTCCATTTCAAAATGATGATCGTCATATAAAAAACTTAAAGTTGTTGTTGATTTATTATAATTTAAAAATTCATTATCAAATGTAATCGTATTATGAAGAGACTCATATGTTCCATCAAAAGATGTATATGTATATTGTGGTGTGCCACTAACATAATCTGGATTGCCACTAACATCGTGCTCGAATTTTATAGTATCACAATATAAACCACCGTCTATATTAATTCTTTGATCATATTTAATATCAGTAGAAGGTTCTACTCCAGCTCCAATTCTTCCATTATTGTCAATAATTAATCTTTGAGTATTTAGAGTATAAAATCTCAACTTATCTTCATCATCACTCTCTTCTGCTGTTATAAAAGTATCTCTATCTTTATCTTTAACACCACCAAGTGAACCCCATACATTTCCATCACCAAAACCTTCAAATTGCTTCAATTGAGTATTATATCTAATAGAACCATAATAATGAGAATAACCTAATTTTCCATCTTCAATAGGTCTTTTATCAGTATTTCCAGTAGGTAATTTTAAAGCATCTGTTGTATTTAATACAAAACTAAGTGTAGGTTTTTGTGCATCAGAAACAAAATCATTATGTGTATTAATAAGTAAAATATCATCACTCGTATTTGATAATACAAATGAATTATAACTTCTATTTTCATCGTTGCCATCGGGAATATTATGACTATTATACTGATGACTTATCTTCCATTGATCAGAATTAGTGTCATTGTTTTTGAATATAATATCTGAATTTTGATCAATTTTAAAATAAGAATTTGTATTTGTTTTAATATGAAAATTAGTATCAGGTTCGGTATAAAAACCTATTTTTTTATCAGCTAAAATAGTTATAAAATTATTTAATTGAGAACCTGATGTACTATCATATTTACCTAATTGAAATTTATTAGTATAACTGTTATTATTTAAATACCAACCTTTATCACCATTGTCATCAACATCCCTGCTAATAAATTTTATACCTTGTTTAAGATAAGTATTACTTGAATCTTTACTCTTACTGTTAATAGTAATAAAGGCATCATTATCATAGTTATTTGAACCAATATGAAATAAACTAGTAGGTTCTGATGTATTTATTCCTACTTTTCCATTTTGTAGTATATTTAATATTTTATCATTTTTAGTAAAATTATTACCATAACCTAATTTAGGATCAGAATATCCTATACTAAAACAATCCTTACCATTCTCTTTATCTAGTGAATCTGTAGGTATATATCTTGATAATATAGTATTACCATAGTTATCATCTAATCCACAAGTTATTGTACCATTAATATGTAATTTTGATTCAATAGTTTTATTTGTATCAATACCAATACCAACATATCCTTTATCATTTTCAATAGGATTTATATATATATTTTCTCCCCAAGTCCATATATCTGTTGAACTAAGATATTCATATCCACCTAATGTTATTTTATTATTGTTAATACCTGAAATAAATGCTTTAGTATTATTAGCAAACATTGTTTTACAATCCCAATCTGATCCAGAAATATTATTATATACAGTTAATTTACTATTATCAAGAATTTCACCTATTCCAACATTACCATGATTATCAATAATTAATCTTTCTTGATTATTTGTATAAAAATTTAATGAATGGTTATTTACAGATTTAATATTACATTTTTTCACATCAGTTGTTCCTTCAGTTTCAATTACTAATTTTGGTTTAGTACTGTCACTTAATTTAGATGAAATTTGAATAGAACAAGTATTATTATCATTATTGCCATCAAGTATAATTTTGGCATTATTATTTTCTATATGTAAAATACTACTTGGTGTAGTAGTACCTATGCCAACATTACCATTATAATCAATTTTCATTCTTTCACTAGCATTGTAATTACCTTCTGGTTTTGTATAAAATGTAATATCGCTTCTATCGCCAGTTGATAATGTTGATTGTATTTTACTGCGTTTTGCTGATATTAAATTTTTTACACCAAATTCAATGCCGCTTTTTTGAACTGTATCTGTATACGTTTCTATATCAGTTTCAATTCTTATAAAACTTTCATTATTTGTACCTTGTATATGTAATTTTTTATCAGGATCTGTAGTTCCAATGCCAACATTCGAAGTTGGATTTAACAAAATATTACCTGTTTTTATATTATTATTAGGTGTTATTTCTAAATCATATCGATCACTTGTACTTGGATATTTACCCAATGAAGTCATTCTAAAATCCCATCTATATGTGCCATTTTCTTGACTAATGCCAATTATTTTATCACTATCAGTATTATTATCTCCTACTTCAAGTAATACACTTGGCGAACTTATGCCAATGCCAACATTACCATTATAATCAATTTTCATTCTTTCTAAAGAATCGGCACTCGAATCTTCCGATTTTGTATAAAATGTAATATCACTGCTATTATTAGTTGATAATGTAGATTGTATCTTACTTCGTTTTAATGATGGTAAATTTTTAATACCAAACTCAATACCACTTTTTTGGTCAGTATCTTCATGCGTTGTTATATTAGTTTCAATTCTTATAAAACTTTCATTATTAGTATCTTGTATATGTAATTTTTGATTAGGATTATCACAGCCAATACCAACATTATTATTTCTACATACAATATAATTTTCATTAGTATCATCATATATTTTTATTTGATCCTTTTCATAAGTATTATTAACAATAGCAAAATAGTCTTGTTTTCTTTTTAGATAATGTGATTTATCTTTGTCATTTTCAAAATGAATTCTAATATTATCTTTAACATCAAATAATGTATTAGTATTAATAATTTCTGTTCCAATGCCAATTCTATAATTATCATTTAAATAAATAAATTTGGAATTTTGTGGCGTATTTAACCATACATTTATTTTAGATATTTCAGTATAATTTAAATCACTTCTAAAAAGTTCTTCCATAGTACCATCTGATTTAATATAATATTGATAATAATATAACCATTGATAAGGTTTAATATTTGTAATTAGTGTTAAATCATCATCATCTGGATATAATAGATTTATATTTGTTAATACTGTATCAATTTTACTATGATCAACATCATCTTTAACAATAGCAATTAATGAAGGTATTTCTTCATTATTAAGTTTTCTTATTTTTAAAATATCATCAACACTTCCAACTGATATATTATGAAGATCTCCGAGCCAGATAGAATCTTTTTCTAAAAATAATTCTTTAAATTTAAATTTAGATGAACCTAAATCTATTTTATTATTTGTATCAGGTAATATATTTTTATAAGTTTTAACTTCTGATTTAGTTATTTTTAATAAATCATCATCAATATATTTTATGTGAACCTTAGAATCAGGAAACATAGTACCAAGACCAATATTATTTGTTAATGTATCTATATATATAGTATTAAGTGTAGGATAATACTCTGTATGATTTTTCCATATTTCTTCGGCTTTCATTGTAGAAATAGTTAAAGGTACTTTATTGTCAAATGTTGTATCATAATATGGCATATTTATAGAAAGAGAACTAGTATAGATTGTTGAATCACTTTCTAAAATAGTAAAATATACACCATATTCAATAAGATCATCGGGACTGTTTCCATTTTGATTTTCTAGAAAGTATGTATCTAATTGATCCTGTGTTATACCAATATTTTTATCCAAAAATATAGCTGTATAATTTGATAAAATTTTCTTATCCTGTGTATTTTCTCTGTTATTATCATCTGAATTACCTGAAAACCAAACAGGACAATAATTATCTACATTTAGATTATTATTATTCGCATCAGATACAATTTCAAAACTTCCATTTCCAATTTTTTTATATAAACGAGCACCCCATCTAGAAGTTTGGCAAGCTAAATATAAATTAACAGATATTAATATATGAGAATTAATAGCAGATGGCGTAATTTTTATATTTAAATCAGGAACTAAATCGTAAAAAGTATTATATATTTTGTTTGGTAAACTAATGCCAAAAGTAATAAATGATGTATCCTTATATTCACTATATTTAACTTTTATAACTTGATCTAAATTATAAGGTTGTTCGGGTCGCCAAGGTTCATTATTTTTTAATAGACCATTTTTAAAATTAATACTACCATTTACATCTAAGTCGTGATTTGGTGTATCATTATTAATACCAACACACATTATATTTTTTTCATCATTTTGAATAATTTTAATAATATCAGTAAACTCTTGGGAACTTATTGTAGAATTTATTTTTAAGGCATTGTCATTATTATCATATGATATATTTATATTACTAGTACCATCATTCTTTTCAAATTTTATAAAATTATTACCAGTTAATTTAATATTACCAGTTAATTTAATATTTCCAACTAAATCTATTTTTTCTGTTGGATCGGATTTATTAATACCTAAACAACCTTCATTATTAATTGTAAAAAGTTTTACGATATCTGAATCATTATTTTTATAAATATCAAATATGCTTAATTCTTGATCATCTGCCACATCATTATGATATATTTCTAAAGAAGGTCCATCTCTACTATCATTATCTATTCTTAAATTTTCAGTTATATAATTATTTGTTTTAATTGTTGTAAAATCACCAATAACATCTAGATTATTAACAGTTAAATTACCATCTACATTTACATTATTTACAATATTTAAATTACTTGAATAAATTGTATTAAATCTAGTTAATTCTGAACCTATATCTATTGAATCAAAATTTGTTAAAATATTTTTAAATGTTGTTAAACTAGTATTAGAAACCTTAAATAAATCATTTTGAGAACTATCTGAAATATGTAAAATCGATTCAGGACTGGTATTACCTATACCAACATAACCATCTTTATTAATAATCATTTTTGTAGTTTTTTCTTGTCTATTTGTTGTGTTATTAACAGCATATGTATCAAATAGTAAAGAACTTGATTTAAATCTTATATTATCGCCTAGATTACTACCTGAAAATATTAACAATTCAGAATTATCATTATCATCATATTTTCTTCTTTCAATTACTGCATTATCAAATAATGAATTACCGGAAGCACCACCCACTAATCTAATTGTTGATGTACCATTTTTATTTAATTCTGAAAACTCATATCCCAAATCAAAATTAAAATAATTATCAGTATCAGTATTGTTTTTATAAAAAGATGAAAATATATTATTATGATTACCTAAATTAACAGCAGCAGTGCCTTTTGATCGAATATTTATCGGTATATTATTATCTGTGCCTAATTGAATAATATTTTTAGAATCAATACCAATTGATTTTGTTTCAAGAATATTTCTTATCAATAGACCATATTTTGCTGAATCTATATCACCAACAATTGTTGCAATAGAAGTTTTCAAATTTGCAGATGGATTAGTACTATCAGATGTTTTAGTACCATCCCAATAATATATATTTGTATTAGTAGATGAATTATCAATTGTATTACCCCATATTGATATATCAGTATTGTTATTTTTATATTTACCAGTAATATCAATATCGCCTTCAATATTTAATTTGCTAGTATTAGCAATTGCGTTATCTATAGTTGTTTCCTCATCCCCAATAGTAACATTACCATTTCTAAAATTTATATAAATATTATTGTTTTCTTCATTAGAATAAGTACCGTCTAGTTGATTATATCCATATTTATAATTTGTATTTATAATAAAACATTTTTTAGCATAATTATTTAAAAATTGAGAAGTTAAAGCATATTCAGAATCTTTTAATGATGATAATTTTATAAAAGCATTTTTTTTAAAATTATAAATTGAAATATTTCCATCTTCCAATTCAAATTTTTCACTTTCAATAGTGGGTACTTTTCCGATACCAATTTTACCTTGGTTATCAATAACTAATCTTTCAAGATTATTTGTATAAAAATTTAATGAATGATTTTTTACAGATTAAATATTACATTTTTCATTAGAATTTGTTCCAACTGTTTCAATTACTAATTTAGGTTTATCACTATCTGATTTAGATGAAATTTCAATAGAACAATTATCAGTATCGCTATTACCATCAAGTATGATTTTTGCACTATTACTTTTAATATGTAAAATACTACTTGGTGATATAGTACCAATACCAACATAGCCAAGTTGATCAATTAATAATTTAGTATTTTCTGTATCTTTATTTTCAGAACTAAAATAAGTATCAAATCGCAAGGTATTACCTTTCAAGCGAATTCTATCACTGTCAATGCCTGTTTTTTTACCAGAATATAATAATAATTCATATTTATGAATATCATTTGAATCTTGATCAGTACGTGTATCATAAACTCTTCGTTCTATTGTAGAATCATCGTAATTAATACTTGTGCCTTTAAAGCTAGCAAATCTTATTCTACTAGATGTAGAATTTGAACGGACTCCAGTATGTTTAAAATAACCAACATCTAAATTAACACAATCTTGATCAAGGTTTAAAGACAAATAATCATATGAATCATTACCTAAATTAATAATTCCATCACCTTTTGATCGAATATTCATATTTCCATCAATTAGACTACCTGATTGCGCAATTGTATTATAACCTATACCAATTGATTGTGTTAAATCATAATGTTGTATTAATAATCCTCTTTTGTTTGCTTCTGAATATCTTCCATCACATATGTCACCTGTTATATTAATAATTGCTTCATATTCATGTCTATTACCAGTTATTACAGATCCATCATAATAATAAAGTGGGACAGTTGTTGAATTATCTATTTCAGTGCCCCAACCTTGTAATTTGGCATTACCTTTTATTAAATCACCTGTATAATTAATATCGCCATCAATATATAATGTACTTAAATTATTAACTGGAACATTTTGTCCAACTGATAATCTCTCTTTTATAAATCTAATATCATCAAATTTATTTTGTTGATCACCAACTTTAACAAAACCATTTTTATCAATCCATAATTGGTTGTCATTTGTATTTTGTAATGGTAAATTTTCTAATTTAACAATAGAATCATTAATTCCATTATAATCATAACTTATTTGAATATTAGTTATAGCATAAGCAAAACTTTCACTATAATTAGTATTTGTAATTACAAGACTATCAGATATTTCAAAATAAGATATATTATGTTGTTCTAATGTATATATATATTGTTTGATAAGACCACTGGATGTATCAGAATGATCTGTTGGATGTATTTTATGCTCAATCTCAACGCCAAAGTCGCTATTATAATATTTTATTATCAAATCCTGAATTATCAAATCCTGATTTTCTAAAGGAGCAGGGCCACCATTGCTGCCATTACCAACAACATAATCAATTTTAATTTCTGTATTTGTTTTAAGTATATTACTAAGATTATATGAAGTTATTTTTCTATCATATCGTCCTCTTAATGAAATGTATTTTGTTCCTGTATTAAAATTAGGAATTTTAATAGTTATAGAGTCGCTATTTGTATAATCTTGTGAAGCATTCTCTCCATCTCCACTATCAAAAATCGCTACTGATGTATAATTTTCACCATAAAAATTTGATTCGAAATTTAAAATTTTGGAATAATTATAAAAAACTGTTTTTTCTACAATATAGGAGTTTCTAATACTAGAAAAATCTTCCCTAAGTATTTTTGTTTCATTAACTTGATTACCAAGAATTCTAATCTCATTTTTATTTAAATATCCATAATCATCATCAATATCATTATAAAATTTTATTTTAGAATTATTTTTTAAAATAATTTCTGATTCTTTATTTTCACTTGTTTCACTTGTCTTTTGAACAATTAAATTATCAATTGTAACATTATCATATGTAATTATTAGCTTGTCCTTGTCGTTAATCTTAAAATTTATTGGATATTCAGTGCTTTTATCAGATTGATAAGGATTTTCATAATAAAATTCAAATTTATTAACTGGTTCATTAAGAGATATATAAGCATTGTTATTTACAGGACCAGTTTCACCATCCCGTGTTTGAAAATTAATTATTGAATTACCAGTTTCTTTAAGATTTAATTTTTTAATTTGAATGTCATTATTTAAATAAAGTTTCTTATCTAGATCAGTTGGACCAGTTAACTTAAAATTATTTTTATCAATTGATGTATCTAAATCATTTAAATAATTATATCTAGAATATACATGATCTAATAAATAATCTATATTAGATGTATTTTGAATAGAATTATCATCAACACTCATAATATATTCAGCAAGTAAATTGGAAGTAATTTCAATTGTATTAAAAACCGAATTAGATGTTATTGCAATTAAGTTAGATGTATCTTTTTCAATGTCATCAAGATATTTGGTATATGCTTGAGTAAGTGGTTTTGTCATTCTAATAAATAATATTATAATAAGTTAATATAAAAAAATAATATTTAATTACATAAAACTAAAAAATATAGCGGAAAATAATACCAAAAAAAACAGAGACATAAATAAAACAAATAAACCAAAATAAATTTGGTTTTTAAAAATTATATTCTTATAATTAGTTTTTCTATAATAAATATCGATAGAATCATTTATTTTTACTTCATCGTCTGATTTATAATTAATATTTTTATAAACATATTTTGTACTATTTATATAATATTGTATATCAATAATATAATTTTTATCTATATTTGTTAAATCTATTACATTAATTATAATAGCAGTTGTTTTATTATATTTAGTAGAATCATAGATAATATAAGAACCAATAAATATAAATATTATACAAATCAATATTACAAAAAATAATGCAAATATTTCCATATTTAATATAACTTATCTAATAATAATAATAGAATATAATAAAATGTTAAAACATTTTATGTTATTTTTAGGTATAGCATTTGCAATTTCACTTATAGCAGTTGGTTTATTTATATTATCACAATTTAATAATTTTAAAAAAACAAAGGCATCAGTATTAGAAGCTGATTGTTCAATAGACAATACAATAAGTGATTATACATATAATTGCGTATTACAAATCAAATATATTATAAATTATAGGGAATACAGAAATATTATAAAAAAAAATAGTAAAATATTGCCTCATCGAAAATATGATACCTTTAATATATATTACAATAAAAATAATCCCACGATAATAAAACTTATGAAAGATGATCATAATTATTTAGGATATATACCATTAATATTAGGAATAATAACTTTAATATTAGTCATTATAACTTATATAATAGAAAAATAAATTATTTCTTCAATAATTTTTCAGCTTTTTTAAGTAATTTTTTTTGTTCTTCGCGGTATTTTTTCATATACTCAGCATTTTTTTTTCTGTATTTATCATTATTTCTATATCTTTTCATAGCAGCTTGTTTTTGTTTTTTCTTTTTTTCTTCTTTTTTTAATAAATTTGCAGCCTCTTTTTTATCCATTTAATTACTAATATAATAATATTTTTTTTTATTAGATATTAAATGAAATTAATAATATTAATATTTTCAATGATTATTTTATTTTTAATCTTAACATTTTTATTTAAAAATAATAAAGAATCATTTGAAACAATTTATTAT
>Ga0181396_1000009_pt1 | contig 48727 bp, 53 predicted proteins | sample 19SPOviralmetaG_FD_130125 | JGI IMG/M metagenome (GOLD analysis project Ga0181396, IMG submission 130125) | Marine viral communities from the oligotrophic San Pedro Time Series (SPOT) site, San Pedro Channel, CA, USA - 19 SPOT_SRF_2011-01-11 | ecosystem: Environmental > Aquatic > Marine > Strait...
AAATCAAAGGAGGATGAAGATGAAGTTTTGGTCGAGATTGAAAACAATCTTCTGGACGTTGGTTGCATTATATTTGATAGTGCGACTTGGATTAATGGCCTTTGGGGTTACAGTTCCAATTGGTGGACCCGTATAAGACAAATATGCGATGAGCATAATGTATTAATGATTACAGATGATGTGGCTTCATGCTGGGGTAAGACAGGAACTTTGCATCCTTATCAATCGATTGGCTACGGTGTTCAACCCGATATATCAGCACTTGGCAAATCATTAACTGCAGGATATGCACCACTTGGTGCTGCAGTTTGTAATAAAAAAGTTGGCGATATATTAAACAAACCAGGTGCCTGGAATTATAACCACACCTGGCAACCGTCAATGATGGGCATTTATATTATGCTGAATGTATATGATTATATTATGAGGCATGAACTATTAGATAATGTAGCAAATATTGAAACAAAATTACGTGAAATTGCATCAGAGTTAGATATAGATAGTTATAGAGTACAAGGTTGTTTCTTTGCACTTGATGCAAAAACAGAGCATACTGGATTGAGCTCTACTTTATTACCCAATAATATCCGAGGATGTGCACCGCTTATTGCGAGTAATAATTACTTCGGAGACTTAAGGAATCATTTGAATGGACTTAGAACATAGCTTACCCACAATGGATATATCACCACTTCGAGAAATCGGATTGGCTGATACTGGCATAAGGCTACCTCGTTTACATGAGCTTGCAAAACACCATCCTAAAATTGATTGGAAGTTATCTAAGTTTGCACATCGAGAACATGGTGAGCAAAGAGATATTAAATATGATCCGTCTGGCATTGTTAAAAAACAATCAGAAGGTGAATTAGATCCACGGCTTATAGTACGGCAAGAGCAATCAGGATTAAAACAAGAAAGCTACTTTGGTCATTGCGGTGATTTAAATGAAAAGAAAAGCAAACTTATTAGTTACCTATATGATATGCTTGGTGATAATGCAAAGTATTTTGGTGCTGTATTCTTTTTAAAAATGGAAACTGATCCAGGGTTTCTACCGCATAAAGATGGCGGTGGAACTACACGTTTGTATATTCCAGTATATCCTTTTGGTGAGAACTATAGCCGATTAGAATTTTATTATAATAATCAAATTTATTATGTTTATAACTATATCAAACCACCACCTGTATATTTGTTTAGCTCACGTCTTATTCATGCTGTATATAACTATGGCTATCCTAAAAGAATGAATCTACAGATTAATTGTAAACTATCTTATTCGGAGGCGCTAGCACTATTCGATGAAAATTAAGTTCTTAGCATTTAGTTACACTAAGCCTTATTCATTCAATCCGATCTACTACTGGCTCAAGTCATTCTATAAGAAAAATGGTAAACACTATGACTCATATGAATGGTTGCCAACTGAATACTTCTTTACTGAAGATATTGTAGATCGTATTATTGAAGAAGGCACAGACGTATTATGTCTGTCGGTTTATCTATGGAACTTTGAAAGCCAAATGAAGGTTGCAAAAGAAGTACACGAAAGAGAACCTGACATTCAAATTATTGTAGGTGGACCTGAATGTCATGCGAACACCGAAGATGATTGGTTTGAAACTAATTACTGGGTAGACTTTGCAATATACGGTGACGGAGAAAATGCATTTCGTAAACTGATGGACTGGTATATTGAACCAGGCAATGAGTTAGAAATACCGAATCTTGTTCATCGTGACTATAAGTCAAAGCACGAAATCTTTCGGTTTCGATTATATGATGAGTACAGTCCAATCCTTGACTTAAAAGATGAGTTCTTATCTGATTACAAATCGTTTAAAAAGAAAGTAAATGATGCATTTGTTTATCTGCCATACGAGCGCGCACGCGGATGTATGTACTCTTGTGCATTCTGTGACTGGCAATCAGGATTACATTATAAGGTAAATAGTCGAATCAATCCGTATGAACCAGAGATTGACTTCTTTGCAGAGAATAATATTAAAGGTATGCAGACAGATGCAAATGTAGGCATGCTAAAAGAAGACCAGCCAATGTATGAGTATGTTCATGCTACAATGAAAAAGCATAATATATCGTTACTACCGGTTGAGCCACGTAATATGGCAAAGCTTCATAAAAATAAAGTAGCAAAGATATATGATATCCTATGTCAATCAACACCCGAATATACTGTAAAGGTTTCATTACAGTCAATTTATGACGATGTATTACAAAATATTGATAGGCCTGATGTGCCCTGGGAAGAACATCGTAAAATTATTATGGACATTCGAAACAAATATCCCAATGCAAAAATAATTCCTGAGTTAATTATGGGCTTACCTGGAATGACATATGAACGAATACTTGAAACACATTTAGACTTTGTTGGAATACCAATGCGATTTCTACAATCGTATGAATGGATATTACTAAAGAAAAGCCCGGCATATAATCCTGCGTATCGAAAGAAGCATGGTCTTAGCACAACAAAAACTTATTATCCGGCTATATTCAATACAATCTCACAGCTTTCCGAAGCCGGAGAAATCAATGTAATCGATGCTGCAGACTTTGATAAAGACCCAAACATTTCAATTCAAAAGAATCAAGCATATTTTATTGATATGGTCTATGATACAAAGCTTGGAGTGCAAGGTTCAATATATCATAAAATGCTTACTCGTGCTTACAATGATTATGCTGAACAAAATAAAATAGAAAAACTACCAGAATTCTTACATGAAAACAATAAATATATAATAGAAGTATCAGAGAAAGAAGCAGAGCTTCAAAATAAACATTACGACAAGTATGGGTTTTTTGTTTGGGGCACTATCGATGATAACTATATAAGAAACTACGACGTAACAATAGCAAGGCATATAGCAGATGGAAGACATTTTTGATTTCGGCTTCACGGCGGTTGACGAGGAAGAGCTCTCATCTGTTCAAGAGGCAACTACTACAGCTGCTGCAGTAGCAACAAAAGCGGCAGGCACACAAGATCAGTTGGATAAATTGTATAATGCAATTATTCCACTATTGAATAATCTAAAGAAAAATCCAGAGAAAGAATATATTCTGTGGCCTAAGCGTCTCGATAAAGTAGAGGCTTTTGAAACAATGTTAACAAAGATATATAAAGGATGATTAATTATGTGGGTAGCTATTATATTAGCATGTGGAACACTCGGTAACGGTGCAGTCACAATGGACTGCCGTAGCTTTGCTCCAAAAAGTAATGTTGCATCTGAGCAGCAATGTTTACAACAAGTAGCAGTTGGAGCTCAACTTATGATGGAACACAATTGGACAATGGTCGATTACCATTGTTTTAACTGGGCAGATAAACCTGATGAAAAAACAAAGGGTGAACCCACATGAGTATGTGTGGTGAAATTGAAAACACTCAGCGTGAAATAAAAGAAGTCTATGTTAAATTAAATGAACTTTTGGTTCGGCTGAAGACGCTTGAAGCAGCATCATATTCAGCCCAATATGAAATGGATATATAATGGAAGATCAAGAACATTATCATGAATGGATTCTACGGAAACTGCGTGAGGAGAGAGAAGCGAATGAAAGTTTACAATCCATTTCGAAAGAAAAATAAAAAGTCTTTTGAATTAGTCTGGGCAATACCACCAGAGACTGCGCCCTTTGAAGTAAAACCAATGCAGTTACAACGAGATTGGATGGATAAAACTAATCTCAAATATGCATATCGATGCTTGCCTCTTAACATTGCAAACCAACATGGATGGGCTATCTATCCTAAAAAAGAAATTGTAGTTCGTTGTAAACGCGATGATCGATTAATTCAAGAAGATATTATATTCGATAAGAATCCAGACAATCTTGCATTAAGTCATTTCGGTTATGGTACACTTACATTCTCTATGCATTTCACGCCAAGAGTGGCTGAAGGATATAGCCTCTGGATAGGCGGAGCGCCAAATCACTTCATAAACGGTATCACACCAATGACAGGCTTGTATGAGGCTGACTGGGGGCCTTTCAGTGCTACTATGAACTGGAAGTTTACTCGTAAGAACTTTGATGTAAAGTTTACACCAAACGATCCATTTTGTTTTATGTTCCCAATTAAACGTGCAGACATTGAAGAATTTGAAATGGTTAATATTATGGAAGATGATTATCCAGATCAAACATGGGTAAAGCAGCACAAAGATTGGAATGAACAACGTAAACAGTTTGGAGAAGATTTAAAAGCAAATAAGGTTGATGGGTGGCAAAAACATTATTTCCAGGGTAAGATGGTAGACGGTACTAAATGCCCATATTCAGGTGCAGATAGGCATCGAACAAAACTTGACTTAAGTAATCCAGGAACTAAATTAAAATGATATACAATGATGAATGGGCTTTTATACATATTCCGCGAACAGGCGGAACTAGTCTTAAAATTTCTGCACCAACTGCAACTAATCCAATCGAAGAAGATACTGTTTTAGCACAGATATATCAACATCAGCCATATCATCATTGGCAAAAACAAATTGATTTATCGAATAAAACAGTGTTTAGTATTGTACGTAATCCGTATAAAAGAGCTGTTAGTTTATGGTTGTTTTGTACTCAATCTCATCCTATTATTTCAGCACACTTAAAGGGCATTAGTCTTCATGACTTTTGGGATGTTGATGTAGAAAAACTTGTACCAGCAATGCGATATAATATGAGAACAACACAATGTGAATTTCTTACTGGATTAAGTGGTGAATTAGTTGATACAGTTTTTCGAATAGAAGATGGACTTGAACCAATTAAACATAGACTTGGAATACAATTAAAACGAAAAGCTAATGCATTACCATCATATAGCTATATGACATATTACACACAAGAAACATATGATATGATAACTGATATGTTTGACGAAGACTTTGGTCAATTTGGCTATGAAAAGTTAAAATGGAATGCTGTGTCATAAACGTCGCAAATTCAATTAATTTCAAATAAAATGAAAATAAAGGTTTACATTACCTCCATTAACGACTATATTATATATGTAAGACAGTGAAACTATGGAGACTATATAATGAAACTTGAAATGAAAAACGTTAAAGTATATGACAGTATGTCAGAAGAAACAATTTGTTTTGAAGGCAACCTTTATGCAGATGGTCGTAAAGTCGGTCGTGTTGAAAATTCTGGCAAAGGTGGTCCTCACCGTTATGAATTCAACTTCAAACAAGAAGCTGAAATTGATGCATACTGTAAAACTCTTCCTGCTGTTGAAAGTGAATGGTTTGAAGATGGTTTAGCTATGGATCTTGAATTATGGATTTCAATGGAAGTTGCTTCAATTGATGATCATAAGTGGATGCAAAAACAACTTAACAAACAAGTTATGATTGTTGATGATACTTGTGATGAAGGTCAATCAATGAATTGGAGTTTCAAAAAACACAATGTACAATCTAAAGATTCAAATATGATGAAAAAGTTTGTATCTCAAGTTTTAATTGCAAATCGTGGAACTTTCAAAAATGCGGTTGTGTTAAATCTTGAAAGTGTTTCTGATGCTTATAAGATCTTAATGAAAAAGTATCGTTATAAAGATGGCGTGTTAGTTGCATAATTAACACACATTCAAACTAAATGAATTTGGGGGGTTTACACTCCCCTTTTTTTATGGTATAATGATATTATAACTAAGGAGACTTATATGCTTATTGTAAATGATATAATGGATGCATTCACTATGCGTCGTAAATTGAGCAGTATGGTTCGTCGTACTCTTTGTAAACAAAATGGTGCATTACCAGAAGCCTACATGGAAGAATTGTTAGGTGTTATCGAAGATCTTGATAAAAACATTGAACGTATTGATTCTGAAATATATGCATCATGGAAAGAATCGGGCGATGTTTCCTGAGTTTCCAGAATATGGTTCACCACAAGATCGTGGATCATGTGATGCGTATTATGGTAGAATGTTTCGCCCTCATAAATATCCACAAGGTAGACTTCAAGGTGGTCGAGTTACTGAATTAACTCAACAAGAAATCGCAGAGTATACCTATGGATATGAAAACCAAGACGATCGAAAGGATTGGGGGATTTAGTGTTTACAAATGAATTTGAATTTGATCATACAGTTACAACCGTTCTTGATGAAACTGCTGGATTTGAAGATGTACAACTTGTGATTGATGATGGAGGAGTTTTCATAAGACAATACAATGAAGCTGCTGATGAACATGATTGTGTTATTATGTCTCATAAGATGTTGAATGATTTAATAATGGCAATGAAAACAAAAGAAGGTGTATTCATGATAGAATACCGCGATAAAAATGTTACAAGTTAAATTAAAATAAATTTAACTGTTTACATTCTTATTATCTTATGTTAATATACAAAAATAACTAGGAGACTTATATGCTTACAGAAACACAATTGGCTGAACGCCGTGCAACTATCAAAGTAGTTGCTGAAAAACAAAAAGCCCAACAAGCACGTATTGCTGCTATCAAAGCAAAAGCAGCACGTGTTGTTAGTTGGGTTGATGAGGTTGAAAAGCCTAAACGTAAACCTACTCAAAACCTTACTGAAAAGTATGATGGCCAATCTGAATTACATTGGACTGATGCTTCAAAGTATGCTAAAGAGTTCTATGGTGAACGTCATTACCAAACTACTCGTTTTGACAATGATTGGGGCGACTATTAATGTCTGATGTTGCTCATCTTGAAATGAAATTACACGCTCTCAATGATAAGATTGGGAGAGTGAAACATGATGTGGCCAAATTGCAAGATAGATTTGACCGCATTGACGTTGAGAAACTACGACAGGCTCTCAAAACAATTGAAGAAAGTGAAACAAATGGATGAGGAGAATAAAATGTCCAAAGTTGATATGATGGAGGCACTTACATCACGTGAGTGCCAAGTTAAATTTAAAAAAGTCAATGGCGATATGCGCGATATGACATGCACATTAAAGGAAGATCTTATTCCTTCTGCATCAAAGGCTGATCCACTCAGTCAGAAAAAGATTCGTGCAATCAGTGATGAGGTTATTCCTGTATGGGATTTGAATGCTGAAGGTTGGCGTTCATTCCGTGTGGATAATGTTGTTTCTTTTACATGAACTCATTCACATATTTGAAGTATTTGCTCATCCTCAAATGGAATACATGGTTCCGTAAAAAAGAGGATGAGCCAGGGCCCATGTTTATCTATGAACAGGATGATGATAAATAGCTATTTACATTCATCTTGAAACGTGGTATAATAAATTATATAATGATGGAGTGAAGTATGGCTAAAAAACCTATTCGAAAGAAAACCAGAAAAGTACCTGTATCTCGTAGATCAGGCATTGCAGCTGCACCAACTGATAGTTGGCGGTGGTTCTCTGACTATTTTCGTATGGAGTTAGATCGCAAAGATGTAGCTACTATTATACGTAATTACATCCGTACTTCTCATCCAAAAGAAGCGAAGTTTCTTTTATCAGCGCCAGAATATATGTACACAATGCATCATGGCGTAGCTGCATCAATTGCATGGTCAGATCGTAATGGTGAATTCCATCCACTTTGGAACCATGACAGTTGTGTAGCAAACTTTATAGCAAAATTACGTATAGCCGCACAGGAAAAATCAGAAGAGGCAGCATTAAAAGTTGTCTCTTCTACACCTATACGTACTATTGCAGATCGCATTAAAGAGATCACATCTGATTTTATTGCAGGTATCGAAGAAGTTATCGATCACTGGAATCCCGACACAGAGCATCGTCTTGAATATAATCTCTACGATGAGATGAAAATAAAAGATATAAGTAATGTAAGTGCTAAAGCAGTTCTTAATTACTATCAACCATTGCGTGATGAATTAAAAGAATTAGTTGAATTGAAAACACCTGAACTTGTTGAAGGTTATTCACATTTGACTGTGCCTCAACAAAAGAAACAATTAGCCTTTATTGAAGGGTTAGTGGCAGATGCTGAGCGCTATATGATGGGCAAGAAGGCTATGCGTAAATCCGTTAAGCCTCGTGTTAAAACTGCAGACCGTCAGGTTGCAAAGCTTAAGTATCTTAAAGAGTCAAAGGAGTTTAAGCTCACATCAATTAATCCTATGTCTATTGTAGGATCCCGTAGGCTCTACGCCTTTAATACTTGTTATAAAGTATTAATGGAAATCATCACCCAATCTGGTAAAGGATTTGAGGTTTCAGGTAGTACAATTAAAAACTTAGATACAGTTAACTCAAGGCAAACAACCTTACGTAAACCATCTGAAATGCTTTCTATATTTCAATCCAAAACAATTAAACAGATTGACAAATATTGGTCTACTCTTACTACAAAGACCACTCAACCAACAGGACGAATTAATAAAGACGTCATTCTGTTAAGAGTAATGGATACATAATGAATGATAAATTTCTGACTAAATCAGAATTCTCTAAACTAGTAGAGAAAACAGTATTAGATAATAAAATGACGCATATGGATGCAGTGCTTAAGATCTGTGATGATCATGGTATTGATCCAGAAGATGTGCGTAAATTTGTTTCTAATCCTATTCAACAAAAAATTGAAGGTGAAGCGATACGCCTCAATCTCATACCTGGAAAAACAAACGAATTAAATTTTGATTAGGTATAAATAAGTGTGTACAAACGTACATATACATCGTATAATAAAATGTAATACAATGCAATATAAGGAAACATACAATGTCTTTTGCAAATCTAAAACGTAACCGCAGTTCTATCGATAAACTCGTAACTGCAGCTTCTGCCGCTGGCGGTGGAGAAACTAAAAAATCCTGGAAAGATGAACGCATTTGGAAACCAGCCATCGATAAGATGGGCAATGGTTATGCCGTCATTCGCTTTCTACCTCCAATGGGTGAGGAAGCATTACCATGGGTACGCTATTGGGACCATGGATTTAAAGGACCAACTGGTAAGTGGTACATCGAACGTTCACTCACATCTCTTGGTCAAGACGATCCTGTAGGTCAATTGAATAGTAAACTATGGAATATGTCTGATGACGATCGTTCTGACACACGTAAACAAGCACGTGATCAAAAACGTCGTTTGCACTATGTGTCAAATGTTATGGTTATCTCTGATCCTTCTAACCCTGAGAATGAAGGCAAAGTCTTTATGTATCAGTATGGTAAGAAGATCTTTGATAAAGTTATGGATGCAATGCAACCTACTTATCAAGATGAGAAGCCATGTAACCCATTTGATATGTGGGAAGGTGCAGACTTTAAGATTAAAATCCGTAAAGTCGAGGGTTGGATTAATTATGACAAGTCTGAGTTTGATTCTCCATCACCATTTCTTGGTGGCGATGATACTAAGCTTGAGGGTGTGTATAATTCAATGCACTCACTTGATGAGTTTACTGATCCACAGTTCTATAAAAGCTTTGCAGAGCTTGAGCGTAAGATGCATGATGTGCTTGGCACTGAATCATCAACACCTGTTCGTGAAGAGATGGCATCATCTCCTGCACCAGTAATGCGTGAAATGCCTGCACAAAATATAGAAGAAGCTGTAGCTGCTCCTGTAGCTGAAGCCGAAGAAGAAGATACTATGAGTTATTTTGCTAAGCTAGCAGCTAGCTAAGCGCAATTCATATTTTAGGATAGGGGGTCTTTATGGCCCCCTTTTTTATTGTGCAAATCCTGGAATCCGATTTGCATTTAAGTCAATACTTTTTATACCGGATGAATTTGAGTTATTTCCACTAACTCCTGTATTTGAAACGTTAGTATTGTTATTTATAACTGTAGCCCCATTTGCAGTTCCATTTGCAGGCGTGTAATTGTTTCGATGCGGATCTACTCGGTTTACCATTTCTAATACATCGTCATATGCCCTTGCTGACATTTTTGCTGAGTCTGGTCCAAAATTACCAAAGCTAAGTTTGTTTCTAAGTGATTGAGGTACAGTGCCTATTGCTTGGACTTTGCTTTCTTCACCAGTTATTTTATCTACCTTTATAACTTGCCCTGTTTCTCGATACATTTCTCCGGCTTCAGTATCAGCCATCATTAAATTATTATGTTGCATATGCATATAAGTTGTTAAATTTAGAATATCTTCATCAGATAGTGAGAGAAGATCTTCGTAGTCACCATTTGCGTAAGTCCGCATTTCAGTTATTAATTTCATTATTGTTCTGATTTGCTTTGGCCCACCTTGTACCATTATAGTCATTACATCTTTTGCTATTCGAGACATTGCTCCTCCTATTGTGCCATCTCCCATTGTAGTAGGATATAATGTTAAAAGTAGCGCTTGAAATGGTATGCTGCCTATTGCTAATCCTGCTTTTGTAGCCATTCCTGCCGCTGTTTTTAAGGCACTATTTGTTGCTACTTTTTGACCAACGAAGCCTGCTCCGCGCAAACCCGCTTCGGCGTAAGCATCAACTTGACCAGTTAGAAGACCAAGGCCCAGTCCACCTTTATCAAGCGATTGAGATGCAAGTCTTGAACCACCGCCTGTTGTTCGACCTGGTTCACCATAATCATTTGCTAAATTTGCAAATTTTTGTGGATCAGTATTAAGCCTTTCTGGATTAGTTCTTTGAGTTTCTAAGTTTTTAATTTCAGTTTCTGTTAAGCCTGCTGCCGCTAAGCGGTTTTTCATTTCTACATTTTTTATAAAGCCACCAGATTTCTCTGCTGCCATTGCTCCAGAGTTTGCAAGTAAATTAGATCGAAGACCTGCTCGTTTAAATGCATCAACTTCTCGTTGATTTATTAAACCTTTAAATTGAGTATCTGCTTGGCCCATTAAATTTCGTGCATTACCCCGTGCTGTAAGATCTTTATTTAATCTTACTCTTTCTGCATCTGCTGCAGCTGTAGCTAAACGTGCACTATCTTGATTTTGCATTGAGCGTGGGTCATTAACTCTATCTGATGCCTCTGCTGCTAGGCGTAGTTTGGCTTCTTCTGAACCAACTCTGATTCGAGTTGCTTTTACTTGATCTTGTTGAGCAATATCAGTGTTTGCCCTAGATCTTGGATCGTTAGTACGATCTACACCCTGTGCAATTCTTCTTGCAAGATCTTGCTGTTGTTTAAATTGCAGTTCACCAGCTTTTATATCAGCTTGAATTTGTCTTAGTTTTTTTGATCTTTCAGCACCACTTTTATTTTTAGCTTCTTCAACAGCATCAAGATTCGTTTTTACATTGGCTTTTGCTCTTTGCATTTTTTCAAGAGCAACTTTGCGGGCATCTTCAATTGCTATTCGCCTTGATTCTGCAACTTCAGCTTTTCTTAATTTTTCTTGATTTGTTTTTGAACGTGGATCATTTGCTTCATCAATTGCCGCGGCTCTTAATCGAGAAACATCTGCCGTAGCCAGTCGCCGCAGCTTCTTCGCTCTGTTAACTTTATCTTGCGCGTTTTTAACGGCCTTTTCAAAGTCATCAATATCTTTTATTAATTTAGCCCGAAGTTCGTCAAGTTGAGCAGTGACTCCTCTTACTACATTAGCCGATTTCGAATACGTAGTGGATAACGTTCTGGCCATAAATCTAAGTGATTTTCCTGCTAACCCCAGTGCAGTTTTTAATGCTTGATATCCTAAAATTGCTGTCAATGGGTTAATTGAATCACCCGTTGTTGCTGCAATCCCCGCTGTTAAACCACCACCAACAACTGCAGCAGATGGCAAACCAGCCATCGAACCGCGTTTCTTTTCACGGCGATCTTCTAAATTATCTAGCCTTGAATTTTTCTGATTAGCAAGAAAATCTTTTAAATTACGATCGATTGACTCAAGCGTTGTATTTGATTTTTCTTGTTCTTCTAGTATATTGGCATCGCCAGATGCGACTAAACCAACTATATCAGATAATGATTTGGCCATTTTAACTTCCTTGTTGTTGCAGTCTTTGTTCTTCTTCTTTCAAATATCGAGTCAATAATGTAAGATATATTTCCCTTTCCCACGGCATCATTTCATTTAATTCGGTTAATGAATATTTGTAATGATGCATTAATCCAAAATTAGTTTCATAATGTCTAACAAGTGTATCATGAGAAAGGGCTACTGAAAAAAATCATTCATTCCTTTTAATGTCATTGTTTGTTCTTTGTCACATCCTGAACATTTCCAAGTAGTATCAAGTTGAAGTATTGGTAGATCATTAACAAATGCAGTCAACTTAGCAAATTGTCCAGATGTCATTCCATCTACAAATTCTTCAATTGCTTCAGGTGTTTCATTTTTAAATTCAATTCTTTCGTTCTCAGTGTGCACAGCTGCAATACATTGAATTGTAGTAGCACGCATTAAATTTACTTCGCTATGATTACTATCTTTTAGCATTTCGCTTTGTGCATTAAGATACGACAAATGCTTCATTTCAATTGTAATATCATCATTTAATTCAATCATATTTTCAAATTTATTATCGGGAATACTTGCTTTCGAAATATCAATTGTAACATCTGTTCTTGTTTCACAAGTAACATCTTCACATAAAATAGAAAGTGTAGATGTTTCACCTACAGATTTTGATCGAAGTTGACAGAAAAGATATTCCATATCATATGTTGTTATTGCAAGTGGATCATTAATATCATCTACGCATGCAACGAGCAACCCTATAATAGCAGCTGCTATTTCAGCCTCATTTTGTCCTTCCATTGCAAGCAGTAATAGTTTTTCTTCCTTTACGAGATACGGTCGAAACTTAGTTTTAACCTTTGTTGAGGGAATAACAATATCATATTTTGGTACGTCATTCAGTTTGGGTAGTGCCATAATAATTCATCCTATTTGTTAATTTAAAAACCTACTAATTGTGCTTATAAGCGCACCAGTTAGAAAGTTGTTTTCAGGTTTTATTTCTGGTCCAGCGCTACTCTTCCAATTCTTATATGAGAGCTGAACACTTAATTGTAGTATTGTATCTGTTTGATCATTGCCTAATGTTAACAAATCCATAGTTGTAGGATAGGCATCAAACAATTGACATTCATATACTGTATCTTCGGGTCTTATGTTTATGTCTATATCAAGATCTAGCATTCCACCACCGAGGAAATCCCATTTTAAAAACGGGCTTTGATATAGCGGTAACGAAAATCCTTTTCGTAGTTGTTTTATTCTTACATCACGGGCATATTCATTCTTATAACCAATCTCTTGTGTTTCCTGGTTGAGCGCTAGGTTCTGCCATGCTTCAAAATACTTACGAATACCATAGTCATTCAATACATAGAATGTCATATTGATATCATCATATGCTTGATCGTATGCTACCTTTTCAAATATTGTACCGATCTTTCGATCAATAGACATGATTTGACGACCTGGCATATTTACACTTGAGCATAGAATATTAATATCTTCGCTGCTTATATTAGCAAAGTTTGGCAGTTGTACAGAATACAAGTTAGGGGTTGCCATGCCGCGCTTTGCGCCAACAAGTGCCTTAAGATTATCGATTGAAGCTTTAGCCATTTATTTTCCTTTTTGAATCTGCGTAAACAGTACTCCTACTTGCTTTTTGAAAGTCTGCTGTTGGTAAGAATGTAGCAATTTCCCATTCAGGTGATTCAATCATAGCAAATCGAGATCTAACATTTTTGTTTAAATAATGTTTATAGCACGGTTTAAAATGCCGTAGAGATGATGCTCGCTGAAGCATTTCATAATTTACTTTGAATCTGGTTGTTTCGTCATACATACGATTGTTTAAATTATCAAGTAATGCATCAAGAAATTTAGCACGCAACGGTGGTGGTAAGTAATGTAAGTTTAATCCATGAAAACCACCAGGAGCTGGCTTAACAGGTATGACTAAAGGAAAAGAGTCGTAAAAAGGTAACGTCTTTTTGTGCTTTGGATCATAGAAAAACATATACATGTTACCTGCTACCTGTTGATTTTTCAATTGTACAGGTTCTTCTTTCATTAATGCATTACGATTAGGTCGTAGTCGGGCTACACGTCTTCGGAACCAGTTTTGTGATTCTTTGGTTCGGAGAGTAAGTCCCTTGCGGAATGCTTCGATTTCGAGATTGTAAAATAAATTGCTCATGTTCTATTTATGTCTTTTTCTTAGGTTTTTTATATGGCTTAAGTGGTTTTGTTGACTTTGGTTTAATGCCCATTTTATGTAAAGTATCCTCGGTCCAAATCTCAAAGCCCCATCCACGATCAGCTGCATAGTTTTGTGCTGCAGCCCACTTATTCATATTCTTTACATAGGTTAATCCTTCATTGATATAACGTTTAGTCCTGCGACCTGTAAACTTTGGTGGTTTAGTTTCTTTATCTGGTTTGATTTCAACCAGCATAGTTTTACCGTTTGTATATGTGATTTTAAGATCCATAAAGTATCGATGATAGCGCTTATCTACTTCATACAAATAAGGAATAACTACTTCTTCTGACGACCATTTCTTTACTGTTGATTGGCTATCGCACCACATAAAACAATATTTCTCCCATAATGAGCGATAAATTACCTTTGTACTGTCTCCATTGTATTTGTTTGGATTTTTAACCTTATATTTGCCTGAATAAGCCATGAGTTTCCATATAAATAATGACAAGAATCATAATATTTATAAGGTAATGTAATGTCAAGATTTATGGAAATGAATGCTACAGATCCAACACGGCAAAGAAAAGTTGCTGATTATCAATACCCGTTAAAAAATGATAATGGATATAAAGCTACACTTTCTTTTCAAGTAGTAGATGAAGAAAAACATCGAGTGCAATTTAGTGACGATTTAGAAAAAGGATTTTTAAATATTGGCGGTGCTGCAAAAGGTACTTTAAAAGGTATCGTAAATGTACTTTCAGCTGCAACTGGTATAGGTGGTGGTGGGGAACGGCTAAAAAGCCTTTATGGAAATAGTGCGAACGATAGCAAAGTTAAAACTGGACACACATTAACCGCGGCAAGAGATTTTGGTAAAATTAGATTATATTTACCAACAGCAATTAACATTCAAGATGCGGCAACATATAACAATGCTGCAGAACTCGGCCGGATTGGTGAAAAACTTGAAGACACATTAATAAGTGGTGAAGATGGTGGTGGTGCTGCAGCGCTAGCTGAACAAGCAGTATCAACTGCGGGAAATGTAGTTGGGGCTCTTTTGGGAGGCGAGATTAAAAATCAAGATGTAGCTAATGTAATATCTCAAAATGTATTAAAAAAAATAAATCAAGGGGCATCAGACGCATTAGCATTATCAACACAAACAACATTGAATCCAAATGTAAGAACTATGTTTACGAGTGTTCCTATTCGTCAATTTGCTTTTCAATTTACTATGATTGCTACAAGCCAAGCAGAAGCAAGAGTAATAGAACAGATTATTAAACAATTTAGAACAGAGTTATATCCTACAAAGATTTCAGTTGCAGGTGCAAGTTACGGCTATAGATATCCACGAAGGTTTTTAATTAAAGCACAGTATAAAAATAAAGAATTTCCTGGTATTAAATTTTTACCTACATATTTGCAATCATTTAATGCTGTATATAATCCAAATGGTATGGGCTTTCATAAAGATGGTAGGTTTACAGAAGTTGCAATTACTATGAACTTCTCAGAGTCTCGTGCATTGGGCAGACAAGATATCGAAGAGGAAAATTATTAATGGCATATTTTAAAAACTTTCCCCTTGTCAATTACTTGTATGGTGGTGAAACTTCTCCATCTCTTGCACAAAACTTAACAGTTGCAGTTTCATTAATTGATGAACTAAAAGGTAATACTACATTTTATAACAGTTTCGAAATTAAAGATAACGAAAGACCTGATACATTATCATATCTTTTGTATGGTACAACCGATTATTATTGGACGTTTTACTTTTTGAATCAAGACCTACGAGAATCCGGCTGGCCACTTACTGAAAAAGAAATATTGCCATTAGCTAAAACAAGTTATCCTAATTTTGTTTTTACAACAGCAAATGATATTAGTACAACATTTTTAACTGGTGAAACAATCACAGGCAATTCAAGTGGTGCCGTTGGTCAAATACGCAAAAAGAGATTAGACATGGGTCAGATCATTGTGAATGTTACATCAGGAACCTTTCTTGATACTGAAACAGTTTTTGCTGGCACTGAAGAAAACGTTAATAAATCACTTACAAATGTAACAGAGCAATACAATGCAGTACATCATTATGAAAATACTGATGGCGAATACCAAGATATTGATCCTAGATACTTCAACTCGAGCGACCCAGCCATTATACCGATTACAAATTTAGATAGGATGGTATTAAGAAATGATGAATTGAGAACCATTGATGTATTTAAACCAGAAGTTGCTGCACAGGTTGCAACAGAATTTAATAATTTATTAAGGTTTGAATAATGCCCGAGCCCCAGAATAGGCTACTTGAAAGCGCTGCAGATTTTGTAATTAAATCAGTTACAATAAGAAAAGAAGGTTCAAGTGTTAACATTGCACCTTCAGTTGCACAGCTTGAAATATTTGAAAATATGGACTATCCGTATTTAACGGGATATCTGTATTTTAAAGACGATGCAAATGTATATGAAATTGTAAACTTTTCAGGAGTTGAGCTCTGTGACGTTGTTTTGTCTCAGCCAACTTCAAGCCCGGTTGATATAAAGAAAACATTTGTTATAAGATCTGTATTAGATACAGAAAAGATTAATGACTTAGAAGAAGCCGTGTCTTTATATTTAATAGAAAAGATTTCATTTGATGGATCTATTAATCGATATTCTAAATCATATTCTGGCACACCACTTGACATTATTAATAAGATTGCAAAAGAAAAACTTAATATTACAATTGATCAGCCAACAGTTCTTCCGGTACAAAAACCAATGAAGGTTGTTATTCCTGGCATGACACCGCTTGAAGCAATTAACTTTATGATGCAAAGAATGACTACCGAAGATGGTTTGCCTTATTATTTCTTTTCTACATTAAATGATGATAACTTACAAATTAAATCATTAGAAGAATTACTTTTAGGAGAGCCATTTAATAAAGGATCGCCATACCGTTACTCTCGCGCGTATGCGCAAGATCAAGATGGCAATGCTTCGTCTAACAATCCATTTATTGTAGAAAAGTATAGTCAGCCGTCTGGTGGTTCCGAGAATACAATGTCACTACAATTCGGTGGTGCAATTGCCGGGAAGTTTAGTATTATGGATATAACTACTGGTCGTAATGAAACAAAACATTATGATATTAGCAAAGTTATGCAGAAACTAACATCGAAGGGCGTAATTCCAATCAACGCAATACCTCAACTTGAATTAAATTATGATGGACAAGAATTGCAAAATGCAAATTCATTAGATATTCATCGTGCATTTACAGCGAATACATATGATGAGATTAATAATTATTATCAATCAGATAGTTTAGATCAATATGAATTAGATATAATTCGAGTAGCAATTAAACAAATATTCTTTAAATTCTTTGTCAATCTTAAATTACCTGGTCTGCCGTTTCTTACAGGATCAAATCAATCAATTGGCAAACAAATAGAATATTTACATTTAAGTAATAATACTGAAGCAACAGAAGAAAGAACTGCATCGGAAGATAAAGTGCGTGATAGAAAAAGATCTGGTAATTACATGATAGCTGCTGCTCATCATATTTTTTCTGATACCACTCACACAGTTGAAGTAAGTGCGACTAGATTAGGAGTTGAAAAAGCATGAATCCTATTCATACATTTTATGGTGATCAATCAAGATGGTTTATTGGTGTCGTCGAAGAGGTTGGTACTGATAAACCAAAGCTAGGTCGAGTACGCGTAAGAATATACGGTATTCATGGTTATCGGAATGAAGTACCTATTTCAGATTTGCCGCAAGCTCAAGTCTTGGTTCCTACTACAGAACCTGGCGTTTCTGGTATGGGTCGTAATCCTTACTTAGAAGTAGGTGCTACTGTGTTTGGTATTTTCCTTGACGGCAAAGCATCACAGCTTCCGTTAGTACTCGGATCAATTCCAACTGTTGAAGTACCTTCGTCAGAACAATTAGCAAATGCTGCAACAGAAGGTCTCGAAGATGCTGTTCTTGCCGATGCAAATCGAATTGATAAAATAGGAACTCGCTCTGGTGATAATAATACTGCTACAATAAGAAGTACCTTGGCTGGAGGATATGATACAGAATATAAAGCAAGCGCTGAGGCATATCCAGATGATCTTAACATTCGTATTCAAATGGCATGGGAGTGGTTTACAAATGCTGGGTGGGCAAACCATCAAGCTGCAGGTATTATTGGTAATCTTTTAGCCGAATCAAATTTAACACCTTCAGCTAAAGGTGATGTGGGATTACATGCTCCAACAGATCTTTCAATTGGCATTGCTCAATGGTATAATGGATCAGGAAATCGAGTACCTAACCTTCTTCAGTTTGCAAAAGAGCGAGGTAAATCTTGGGGTGATTATAGAATTCAACTTGCGTTTATTCAGCATGAGTTAGACGGAGCTGAAGAAAGAGCGGGTAAAGCACTTCGACTTACAAAGACACCAACCTCCGCCACACTTGTCTTCCGTAGACTTTACGAAAGACCTGCAAAGACTGGTGGAATAAGTAAATATGATGGTAAGCCTGAACGTTTAGGCGAAAACCATGCAGTTGAAGAGGCTATAAAAATCTACAATACATACACAAGGTCGGCATAATGGCTATTAATCCAAATGCAATTACCACTGATAAATTAAATGAGAAGCTCACTGGGCTTGTTAATGGTATTGATATAGAGGGACTTGGCAAGTCACTTGATACTGTTTCAAAAAAGTGGAAAGCATATGATCTTACTGAATTTGGTAAAGGATTCGGTGAAATAAAAGGTGGATTTGCAGGGCTTACCGAAGCTACGAATAATCTCACTGAACAACTTGCTGGGCAATTAGATCAGAATGGATTTCCATGTGGCGGAGTAAATGAAGCTACTATTACTCGTTTAACTGATACTGTAAAAGATACAATACCCGGATTTAAAACAGCGTTAACAAATCACTCGGCTGCAATTGGAAATCTTATATCATCGGCTCATGCACTGTCAGTTGATAGCGCGGCAATTGATATTCATGCAGTAGTACCAGAATCTTTTGCAGTTGATATTCACGATGCTGGTTTACTTAATGATATTATAACTGACGGTTCTGCAGAAGCAATTGCTGCACACTATAAAGTGAAAGGTGGAGTTGAGCCATCTGCAATAAAAGATCTTCTCGGTGAAACTGCTCATGCCGATGTAAAAGATATAGTTGATATAGCTGCAAATGAACTTACAGACCAAAAACTTCCAGCTGACTTAGGACTTTCAATTAAATTGGGTGGAGATCAATTAAGCAAAGCACTCGGTGGACTTGACGGCGGCAATCTTATGAAAGCAGCAGTTGAATCATTCACTGGAGGTATTGGTAATGCTATTTCAAGTATAGCAGAAGGTATGGATTTAGATCTTTCGGCAATTCCACAAATTAATCCTGGTATTGATTTAAAGGCAGGTCTTGGAAGTGCTATTGCTGGAGTAGAAAATATAAAAGGTATAAAAGGTAATGTTGCTGCAACAGCTGGTAATGTAATTGGTGCAATCGGTTCAAACCCTGCAATCAATATCGGAGGTGCTGGATTAACTGCTCGAGATATAGCAGAAGCAACAACTGGTCAGTTAACAAGCGGTTTAGGTAATGCTTTGGGCGGTAGCTTTGCTGGAGTGGCTAATCTACCAACTCCTTCTGAAATTGTAGGCGGAGTAATTCCTGATGTATCAAGTATTGTTCCTGGTGTTGCAGGTGGACTTGCTGGTGGATTAACTGGCGGAGTACAAGGTGCTATTAATGGCGCTCTTGGAAATATAACAGGTTCTCTTGGTAGTGCAATTAGTGGAATTTCAATTGACATTGGTGGACTTGGCTCAGGTGTATTTGCAGCTATTAAGCCTCCATTATCATTGGCATCGCTAGCATTGCCTGGTGCTGGAAAGCTTCCTATTCCCGATATTGGTGGACTTGCAGGCAATCTTGCGAGCAGCTTAACTGGCAATTTATCCGGGGCTTTGCCTGGTCTTGATAAATTAAATAAAATAGATTTAACGAATCTCATGCTTGCTGGAAAAAATACTGATGTTGCGGATTTGCTTTCATCTCAAATCAAAATACCTGGAGAATTAAAACAAGCAATGACAGACCTTGGAGAAAGTATTGATTTCAAATCTCCGAAAGATGTACAAGGATTTATCGATAGAGCAAAAGGAAATCCAGGTTTGGATCCAGCTCAAATTCTTGAAATGGAAGGCCGGTTAAAACAGCTTGATGACAACATTGTTAATCTTGATACATGTACAACAAAAACAATTAAGCCTGGTGGTCAAAGTAATCAGATGCCAGTAACTGATCCTGGTGAATATACACGATCATCAGGTAGTTCAAAGTTCCCATTTATAAATTCACAAGAAGAACTTATTCGTTATTTACAATCTGCAACACGAGAAATAACAACTGTAATTTGGCATTGGACTGCTAATTATACTAATCAAGGACATATTGGTTCTGAACAAATAGATAAGATTCATAAAAATAGAGGGTTCAACGAGATTGGCTATCACTTTATTATTAAAAGAGATGGCAGCTTGCAAGTAGGCCGGGGCATTAATAAAACTGGCGCACATGTAAAAGGATTCAATACTGGGAGTGTTGGAATTTCTTTTGTTGCCGGTTATAAATGCTCAAGTGACAAATATGCTGGTGTACCACCTCATAGTGAAGTTGGTAAAGAATCAATTACACAAGCGCAACAGGCAACAATGTTTCGGTTTATGAAAGCATGGTATACAGTTTTCCCTGGTGGACAGGCATGGGGACACGCAGACTTCCCGCGTAATAAAGGTAAAGTTGATCCTGGTTTTTCTGTAGCAAACTATGTAAAGACAGCATTTGATAAACGAAACATCGGTGATCCAAGAGTTGATGACAAAATTTTATCCTCATCACAAATTGCTTCAAGAACAAATGCTACACCTACCTCGCCAAAAGATCTCGAAGTGGCAACTCCACCGAAACCAACACCAAAACAAAATGATGCACCAGTAAATGAAAGCACTGGGGAAGATGGTGAATTACAAGAAATTCAAGATGAAGCACTCGACGATATGCCACCAAATGAACCATTTGACCAAGATGAACAAAACTTAAAAGATGCAATGTCACCGGAAGGTAAAGAATTAATTGAAGGCAAACCTTATTCATATTCTGCTATGTATATGGCAGAATCTTATATGCAAGATCCAGCGTTTGGTAAAGAATTTATTAGAGCAGAAGTTGCAATGGGACCGAAGGGTCAATTCGGACCGGAAGAGATAGCCTACTTTAAAGAAAAAGGAATATTATAATGCCAGAACCAGATTTTGTTTCAGATCAGGACCAAGAAGATTTTGGCGACGGTGAACGTGAAAACCAGGGCTTTGGTAAAGATGCCCTTGAAAGAATTGCAGCCGGGTATTCGGATCCTTCGGGGCAGTACCCGTCTCCTGATTATTTGTGGAAACCATCATTAAATAAAGTAGCTGTTGGCGAGGGGACTCATACTCTTTCAATGGGCGGCGGAGATCCGTTGCTTGCTAACCAAGCGCAATACGAACAAATAAACACTGCAAAAGTTCAAAGAGATTTAGACACAACAGGAATTGACGATGGTCATCCTGGTATAGACGCTTTTGGTGGTGAAGAACCTGCTGCAATGCCACAATATACAAAAGCACAGATTCAACAAACGAAATCTGGTCATGTTATTATGATGGATGATACGCCGGGTAGTGAAAAGATTCTTGTAAAACATAATAAAGGTAATGGAATCGAGTTTAAAAATGATGGTAGTGTTATAATACGGTCAAAAAATAACTTTACTATTTCAGTTGATACAGATGGAGTAATGCTTTTTGAAGGTGATTTAACAGTATCATGTCAGGGTCTTACTGCTGATGTTACTGGTGATTTAGATTTAAATGTCGGTGGTGACTTTAATCTAAAAGTCGGTGGGGATAAAAAAGAAACTATACAAGGTGCTTCTCGTAGTACAATCGATGGTAACCGTGGTGAGATGGTTAAAGGCAATAAGTCTTCGTCAACTCTTGGTCATAAAACAAATATGACTCTCGGACAAGTATCAGATGTTATTAAAGGTGATTTACGTCAAACAGTTGGTGCTGCGTTGAATACAAGTGTAAAAGGACAGCTACGACAATCTTCAGAAACAGAAATTGCAACATCAGCACCGAATCAAAACATTGCAGCTGCAGACTTAACCGTCATTGGTGCTACTGGTACTATAGGTGGTAAGGGTATGATCATGTATAATCAAAATAGTTATACTGGTTCAACTGTTCATGCTGGACTTACAGTAAGTGCACCGGTTGGAAACATCTCACGACTAAACGGTACGTCGGCACATTATACTACATTCCATGGTTCATTAAATGGTACAGCCCTAGAAGCACTTAATTCAAATAAAGCGGGTACTGCAGCTGTGGGTGCAGCGTCACCTGGTGGCTATAGTATAACTTCTTCTACGGCAGATAACATTGCTAATTCAACAATAAAATCAATTGACCTTCCTGGACCTACACCTGAGATTATGACTGAGTATCTTACACAATCAAATAGAGGAATTCAAAAAGTATCGGTTGATGACGGTGACTTCATTCGAAATAAAATTGATCGTACTGCTAAAATGGGTGGAATAGCAGATAAAAAACTTACAACAGCAGAAGCAAGAGCTAAATTAAAATCACCGTCCGCTCTTGATAATATGGACTTTATGACTGCACTTATTGCTGATAATAGTATTAATAATAACTATTTGAATCCTATTCCGGATAAAACAGGAAGAACATTTTCTCCTGGTAAAACAGCAACAGCTCCGGAAAATCATATTCGACAAAATTTAAAACCAAAGTCATCAAAAATTATTGGTGGGCAAAGAGCTACAGTAAATTATCTACCGGATCCGCAATATAACCCGATGGCAATTGATCCACGTAAAGGTCCGTATGCAATCACAAGTAAAACGCTTTTAGCAAAAGGAATGCCTATTTCAACTTTCTTGGCCGGTGCTGGTCGAGCAACATCTCTTGGACATTTAGGCACGCTTGTTGGTCGCCAGATCGTTGCACGAAATTTAATTATACAAACAGAAGTATTAAAAATAGCTCGACGTGATTCTTCAAAATTTGAAGATTATCGATTAAAAGTTGTAGAAGGTGTATACAAACCAGTTAAAGGTGAAATCAGAACCTCTGGTGGGATACGCGATTTATCACAGATGGGGCAAATAATAGTTTATGAATTATATAATTCAAAAGGTATTATCGATCCATCAATGACATTTGAATTTGCAGAAATGCTTTGTAATAACTTATCAGCGTATGATGAAATTCGATTGTATTTTGATAACCTTGATCCACGCGGTAAACAATTTGGCGGTACCGATTTGAATGCTCAAATTATGGTAATGGGTCCATTTGTTCCAAGCAGTTATGTTATTGATCAGCCAAAGTTTGGTGCAGCAACATATTTCAATGGTAAAGTACAAAGTGAAAGTGATTTGATAGAAATTGGCACAGCCTCGTCAAAGTGATATAAATAGAATAAACATAGGGAAATAAACGTGGCAAGAGTATTCTCAGTTGAAGAAGGTAATCCGCAAAGCTCGACTATCTCGAGTAGCCGTGCAGTGCTTTATAAGGATATTGATTTAACCTTTACAATAAAGCCAAGTGGAGAAATTTATAAAAAACTTGGAAGTGCTGCAGTAAAGCAGGCTGTTAAAAATTTGTTACTTACAAACTTTGCTGAGAAACCGTTCAATCCTCAATTTGGTGCGGATTTACGGGCACTCTTATTTGAACTAGCAGATGATGATACAGCGGATGATATTGAAACAAATATCCGATCAGCAATTGAAACATATGAACCACGAGCTCAAGTATTAAATATTAAAGCAGATGTAGCTGCCGACGCAAATAGCGTAAACGTATCAGTTACTTTTTTAGTTTTATCAACATCAGAAGAAGTAACATTTACTTCGACATTAGCAAGGCTGAGGTAACATGGCAACATCAATAGAATCCACCGCATTAGATTTTACTAATATCAAAGCAAATCTAAAAACGTATTTAAAGCAACAAACTGAGTTTGCTGATTACGACTTTGAAGCGTCGGGACTTTCAAATATTCTTGATGTATTAGCATATAATACTCACATCAATGGATTGATTGCAAATATGTCATTGAATGAATCATTCCTTGGTACTGCTCAGCTGAGACCTTCAGTGGCTTCGCTGGCCACCGGTTTAGGATACATTCCATTCTCTCGTACTGGTTCAAAAGCAATTGTTAATATTAGTGTTGACTTATCAACAACAACTGAAAGACCATCAGCAATTAGTTTGCCGAAAGGTACAAAATTCACAGCATCAGTTGATGACGTAACTTTTACATTTCAAACTCAAGTAGCCTTTACTGCGATTGATAATGGCGCCGGGATATTTCAGTTCTTAACGGCTACTGGTGAAACAAACCTTGAAATTTTTGAAGGAACACAAAAACAAAAAACCTTCCGAATTGGTGAAAGCTCGAACACTGACGTTTATATTATCCCAGATTTAAATATGGATACTTCAACTGCAGAGGTAAAGGTTTTTCCAAATGCCACATCAGTATCTTTTACAGCGTATTCAAGTATTCTTAACGTTACATCGATTACTGAAAACTCAACAGTTTATATTTTGAAAGAAGTTCCTAACGGATTTTATCAATTATCATTTGGTTCAAACGATATTCTTGGTACACAACCTGTAGCAGGTAATGTAGTAACAGTAGATTACCTGGCTTCAAATGGGCCGGAATCAAACCGTGCAACTGGATTTACTGCATCAAATCAATTAACAGTTGATGGCGCTGCTTATCCTTTATTTGTTACAACAGTTACAAGAGCACACGGCGGGAAAGAAAAAGAAGAGATTGAATCAATTCGAAAAGCTGCTCCATTCCAATATGCTACACAAAACAGAATGGTTACACCTGAAGATTATTCTGCTATTATTAAAAGAAACTTTCCAACTTTAATTACGAATGTTAAATCATGGGGTGGAGAAGATAATCCTGATCCTAAGTTTGGTACAGTATTTTCAGCAATTATATTTCCGGATGAAGCAACTGAAACACAAAAAACAACGGTAAAACAAGGTATTGTTAATCTTGTAGAAGATCTTGCAATTATATCATTCAATGTAGAATTTGCTGATCCAATAAACACATATATTGAAAATGATATCTTTTATCAAATTAACCCCAATCTTACTCCGTTGTCAATTCAAGCGGTAACTCAACAAATTGAAGCTGCAAAGGTAACTTACTATACAGCAAATACCGGTGACTTTGATAAGTCATTCCGCAGATCAAACCTGCTTACTGATATTGACGCAGTATCACCTGCTGTTCTTTCATCTCGCATGGACGTACGCATGCAACAAAGAATAACACCGACTTTAAATGCAGTCAACAAATTTACATTAACTTTCCCTGCGGCAATTCATGTTCCACTTAATGATACTGAACAAATAATTACAAGCACAACATTCAAAGTTAAAAACGTTGGTGGTATAGAAAAAACAGTTAAGATGAAAAACGTTGGTACAACAATTGCATTGAAAGATACTGCATCTGATACTATTATTGTCGACAGCATCGGTTCAATTGAATATGAAACTGGTAAAGTTAAAATTGTATCATTCAAGCCAACAGAGATTCCTGCAGGTACAGAAATAAAAGTATCTGTTACTCCTGCAAACGAAAGTGTTGTAGCTCCTGTAAGAAATAATATTTTACAATATGACGCATCACTTTCAAATGTCACTCCTGTAACCGTATCGGCCAAATACTAATGTCTTTAGATAAAACCTTAGAGGATATTAATCGAAGAGAACTTGAGTTCCAGCAAAGTCATGTTGGGACCGTGTTTCCTGAACACTATGCAACGGAATATCCTAAGCTAACTTCTTTAATGGAATCATACTATAAGTTTTTAGATTCAGATGAAACTGACTTTGGTAATAAAATTAAAAGTCTTTCAAAAAGCCGAGACATTGGTCAAACCGCAACTTCAAACTTAACATTTATTGAAGATGAATTGTTACTTGGTCAAAACTATTTGCAAGGTATTTTGGATCAAAGAACAGGTGCTGAATTATCAAATAACTTTTATCGAACCAAAGGTTCAAAGTTTTCGATTGAAAGATTCTTCCGTGCATTCTTTAATACTGATCCAACAATTGTATATGGTAAAGACTTAACTTTTAATGTTGGTGAAACAAATATTGGACCTGAGTCCGGCAAGTTTATTCAAGATGATAAGATTTATCAATTTTGGGGAATACTTATTAAAACTGGTGTGCCGGTTGTAGACTGGTTAGACATGTACAAATTGTTTGTGCATCCAGGCGGAATGTATGTAGGAGCATCGGTTGAGATTGTGGCTGAAGCCACTTTTGGAATGCAAGGTTTCTTTTATCTTAATGATCAAGATACAACTCCAGTTCAAGTTGGCGGTGAAGCAAACTTTGGTATGTCACAGTTTGGTGAAACACTTGCAAAAGTAACTCACGGTGCAGAACGCTATAGACTGAGAACAGACAATATGTCATTCGAAGACTTTGCTGATTCAAGTCGATATGCTACTGGTTCAGATTCTGCTGGAGAAATTCAGTTCTTCGCAGACAGATATAATACAATGATTGGCATGTCTGATGTAACAGTCTTCCGTGTTGATCACGATTCAGATAAAGGTCTACTTACATCTCTTGACACATCGCTCGAAACGATTGACCAAGATGTATATAATTACAGCGATTCGGCATAAACGCCCTTACTTTTTATATAAATAATACAAACTTCAATGCTTGGGATTTTAAATGACTAGAGAAATTATCAACAAAGGCGCATCGGCAAACGACGGAACCGGCGATACTCTGCGCTCATTTGCTACAAAATCGAATAATAACTTCTCTGAATTGTACAATATTTTGGGCGGTGATAGTGCAGTTCGTAATGTAAAATTCGGAAGCAATCAGGTTATTTTTGATGGCGCATCTTTACTTGATGCTCACGAAACAACTCTTGCAGTTACTACACCTACAAAATCAAATGTAATTACATTTCCGGATTCAACTGGTGAGGTAGTTCTTACAACTGCAATTCAAACACTTATTCATAAAACTCTAACTTCCCCAACAATTACTACGCCAGAAATTAATGATACCAGTGCAAATCATCAGTATGTGGTTGCAGTAAGTGAGCTTGCGGCAGATAGAGTTATTACATTACCGTTACTAGCTGGTGCAGATGAATTTGTTTTCAAAGATCATGCCGTGACTATGACAAACAAAACTCTTACTACACCGGCAATTACTACACCACGAATTACAACTTCAATAGATGATGCAAGCGGAAATGAACTTATAAAAGTTACAGCAACAGGATCGGCAGTAAATGAAATTACTCTTGCTAACGCTGCAGCGGCTGGTACTCCTGGACCGGCTTCACCTACGATTACTGCTACTGGTGGATCTACTCATATTGGACTCAAACTTGTTGGTAAAGGCACAGGCTCGGTTGAATTAGCCAAAGCTGCGTTTTCATCAGCTACAATGACAAGCAGTGGAACAGCTTCTGTTGCGGCAACATTAATTATATGTAATAAATCAACGGCATTAGCTGTTATATTAGATGACGGTACAACAGTTGGCGAATATAAAATATTTACAAACAAAAACTCTGGTGCGGCTACTGTCACACCGGCAAACTTTGCACAAGGTACAAGTTTTGCGTTGGCACAAAATGATGGATGTCAATGTGTTTGGGATGGAGCCAATTGGTTCTTAGTTGGTAACCAAGGTGAAATCACCATAGCTTAATAGGATAAAAGATGGCTGGAATAATTACAAGACAAATTCAAAGATCAATGGCACGACATGTCCTTGATGATTTGAAAGACTCTGCAAATTCAAAATATTATATTGGTGTTGGCGCCTCTGATCCATGGAATGATTCAGATGCCGCACCTGCTGCTTTAGTAACTGAAAGAGAAGAACGAAATTTCAGAGAGCGAGTTCAAGCTATTAAACGAGTTTCAGACTTTAGTCTTGTCGTTGAAAGATATAACTGGACATCTGGTACAGTATATGATGCATATAATGATTCAATTACTGGAGATGGTACATCACCTTATTATGTTATTACCGATGAAAACCAAGTTTATATATGTTTAAAACAAGCAAAGAATGCTTTGGGTGTAGCAACAGCATCAACTGTTAAACCAACTGGTTCAGCTACAACACAACTTATTACATCTGATGGATATATTTGGAAATTCTTATATGGTATTCCAACTGCTACAGCAAACAAATTTTTATCGTCAGCATGGATGCCTGTTAAATTCGTTGACTCTGCTGGTACAGGCGATGCTGCAACTGACGTTGAACAATTCGGTGTACAAAATGCTGCCATACCTGGTGCTATTACTGATATTACTTTAACAGCTGGTGGCTCAGGATATACTGCTGCACCTACAGTTATAATTTCAGGTGATGGTGATAGTGGAGGTGCTTATACATATCCGTTAGCAACCTCTTCAATCTCAGGTGGTGCTGTCGTAAAAGTTGAAATTGTTGATAGTGCTGGTGTATTCTATCATGGTCGCAATTTCAAATCAGCAAGTATTTCGTTTACTGGTGGTGGCGGTACTGCAGCAGCGGCAAGAGCAGTTATTACTCCGCGCGCAGGAATTGGTAAAGACCCAAGAGTTGATTTAAGAAACCAAGCTATTATGTTTGACATTCAACCATCAGGTGACGAAGGCGAAGCATGGGTAATCGGAAATGATTTCCGGCAAGTTGGATTGTATAAAAATATATTACAATATGATTCATCTGCCATTTATGCAGGAGCACAAACCAATTTATTGAAGGCTCTTAAACTTCAAGGGCTTAGTTCAGCAACTGCTGGATTTACTGTTGGTAGCACAATAACTGGTGGAACATCAGGTGCAAAGGGTATTATAGATAAAAAAGATTCAGACTTGTTGTATTTCCATCAACTTGAATCTCTCGGATTTAAACAGTTTAAAGTAAATGAAGCTATTGCTGATGCTGGTTCTGGTAGCGGAACATCGGTCACTGACTCAGCTGATTTGCTCTTAGAACCCGTCGCAGATCCCATGACTGGCGAACTGCTATATATTGAAAATAGGGCTGCGGTTTTAAGAGCAACTGGTCAAACTGAAGATATTAAAATCGTCATACAAATGTAATAGGAAAGATTAATGGCTGATAACGTAATACAAGATACCTTTGCAACAACTTATAATGACGATTATCGTGATAGTGATAATTTTTACAAAGTTCTATTTAACAATGGTCGTCCTTTGCAGCAAAGAGAACTTAACCAACTTCAAACTATTATTAATGAAGATGTAAAAGGAGTTGGCTCTGCAACATTCCGCGATGGTGCAGCTGCTGTTGGCGGTGAAATACGTGTTGATAATAGAGCAAACTTTATTAAATTAAATACTGGAACAAATGCACTTCCAACTGATACAACCACTATTGAAGGTGAAATATTTGTAGAAGCAGTTTCTGGTATTAAACTTAGAATTTTAAAAGTTGTTGCGGCAACAGGTTCAGACCCTGCAACTCTTTATGTAGGTTATACTGATCAAGCTGGCGTTGCTTCTACTACTACTGCAATTCGAATTACTCCTGGCCGAAATTTAACAGGTGAAACTACAGGCACAATTCTTACATCACAAACAACAAACACAACTGCCAATCCTGCTCTTGGATTTGGTACACTTGCATTTGTAAACCAAGGTAAATTCTTTGTTGAAGGCCATATGGTATTTGCGGCTGCACAAAATTTGGTAATGTCAAAGTATGACAAATTTCCATCAGATACTTTTGGATTTGTTGTTTCAGAACAAATTATTACTTCAAGTGATAACGAAAATCTATTTGACAATTCTGGACCAAATCTAAACGTTGCTGCACCTGGTGCTGACCGATATAAAATTAGTCTTACTCTTACTTTGGGCGCAGATATTACTGCTGGTCAATATTATATCAAACTTGCAAATGTTGAAGAAGGTAAAATTATTCAAGATGCTAACTCAGCAGGAAGCAATCTTGGAACTATTAAGAAAGTATTTAATACTTACAATTATGAACAAGCGGGTAACTATGCTATTCGTAACTTTAATCTTCAGTTCCGCAGCTTTGCTGATAATGATAATAAAATGGTTGTTACAATTTCAGATGGTAAAGCATATGTCCACGGTGAAAGGATTCACTTCCGCGAGCCAAGCTCTATAATTGAAGATAAACCTCGTTCTACCGCAACAAAAACTGGCCAGACAGCAGTTGCTTCATATGGAATGTATGTATTTACAGGAATAGGCACTGCAACATCAACAGGCACATACCTTATGAAAGGTGTGCCAACAATTGATACTTACGCGAGTGTAAATCTAAGATCTGCAGTTGATTACGGTGGATCAACAGTTGGTACGGCACGCGTTCGTGCAGTTGAAAAAGATAACTCAGTTCATAGACTATATCTTTTTGACATTCAAATGAACTCAGGTCAAAACTTTGGTGCTGTAAGATCGATTGGTACTGGAACAGGATATAGCTCGCTGAATTGGAATGCTAATTTACGAGTTGAACCAACAGGTGTAGTTGAGCTTCAAGATCGAGATGATCACAATTTATTCTTCCACCCACCCTTTATTCGACCTCAAACATTTGAAGATATATCACTTACAGTAGCAAAACGAATTACTGGTCAAGGAACAAGTGGATCTGGTGCAGTAACAATTTCTGCGTCATCTGGTCATACATTTGCTGATACCTCTTCATGGATTGCGGTAAAAGAAGCAGACGGTGTAATTGATACATCGCTTTCAATTACAAACAATGGTGGCACAGCCGATATTACAGGGCTTGCTAACTCTTCAGATTTTTCATTCCTTACATATCAAACAAAAACTACAAGTGCTGCAGTAGGTAATAAAACTAAAACTAAAACAAATGAGAAAACAACATTTACACCAGCAAGTAATAATGTTATTAGTTTAGCTAAAGCAGACATTTATGTAATTAATGAAATTCGAGATGGTTCATCATCTGGTCCGGTTATTACTGGTCGTTATACTCTTGACAATGGCCAACGAGATAACTTCTATGATACAGGTACACTTACATTAAAACCTGGATTTACTGCTCCATCTGGAAACGTATATGTTGATTTTGATTATTTTGTACATAGCTCATCAGGTGATTTCTTTACTGCTAAATCTTATGACGGCCAAGTTGACTATAAAGATATTCCTAACCATCGAAAAGCAGATGGATCTACTATTAACTTAAGAGATGTGTTAGACTTCCGTTCACGTAAAGCTAATGCAGCAGATAACTTCACTGGCACTGGTGCTATTAATATACCGCTTCCAAGAAACACAGAAACAATTTCGTTTAGTCAAACTTTCTATCTTGGTATTAAGGGTAGAATAGTAATTAGCCGAGAAGGTTGGTGGGGCGTATTCTTCGGAGATGCTGCAACTGATCCTGTGTATCCTGCAGTACCTGGAGAAGGTACAGGTGAGATTATGGAAATTGCTAAATTCCAAATCTTCCCATACATGGTTACTGATAAAGATTTGATTCTTGAATATATGGACAATCGTCGATATACAATGCGAGACATTGGCGTTCTTGATCGCAGACTTACTGATCTTGAAGAGCTAACATCATTGACTATGCTAGAGCTTGAAACTAACTCAATAGAAGTTTTAGACAGCGATGGATTAAATCGATTTAAATCTGGTATTACAGCGGATCCATTTAATAACCATGCATTTTCAGATATAGCATTGCCTGACTATCGTGCAGCAATTGATAACATTGCAGGTGAGGTTAAACCACTTGTTAACAAAAATACAATTGAACTCGTATATGACTCTGACATATCTACGAATACATTACTCAAAGGTGATAATGTATATCAAAAGTTCGAATCTCTTGTTTACAAAACACAGCCAACAGCTTCGCGAGCAGTTACTGTAAATGGATTTGAAGTTCAAAAGCTTGTTGGTACAATAAAACTATCACCTTCATCTGATAACTGGTATGATGACGTTCGCCTTGCTGACAAAATTATCATTAATCCAAAAGAAGAAATTTCGGAAAACCCTGAATTTAATGCTCATGATCATGATCTTAACTGGTCTGGCGTTCTTGCAGAAGATGAAGCAAGACATCAGGTTGGTGATGTGCTTGAAAGTGAAGATGTTTACGGAGACAAGTATTCTGAAACATCTCAAAATGGATATAAAACAACAACTGTTGAATATAGGAAAAAATCACGTAAAGTTACAAAGGTTGTGGGTGAAAGTACTCGCAGAGAAAACCTTGGTACATTTGTACGAGAGCAAAGCACTATCCCAGTTGCCCGAGCTAAATTTGTTTCATGGTTAGCTACTGGCTTAAAACCAAATACTCGATACTTTGCATTTTTAAATGGTATCAGCATTGATTCTTATGTAAATTCAACAGGTGGTACAGGCGGATTTACTCGCATGGCTACTCTTGGAAGAACTAGCCCTTATCTTGATGCTGGATCAGAATTTATTAATACTACATCATTTCCATCAGCTCTTGGTGGAGCTACAAATATTGTAACAAACTCTGACGGTGCAGCTTCTGGTTATTTCCTTATTCCAAATAACCATTCTATGACATTCCCAACTGGCAAACTTAAATTCCAGCTAAATGATATTTCCGTCTTTGATAAGTTCGGTGCATTATCATATGGAGTTGCAATGTTTGAAAGTGCCGGTATTTTGAGAGAAGTACAGGATGAAATCTTTGCAACACGTATTGTACAAACTGCAGAAGTAGTTACACCCCGAGATCCAGATGAGATTAATAGAGTTGTAATTGATACAACACCTGTTATTTCTCCACCACCATATATTCCACCACCACCTGCACCAGTTGTTCCGGTCGTACCAGAAGCTGCTGCTCCTATTACAGTATCACCACCTCCTGCACCACCTCCTGTAACAGCAACGCCAACTCTTGGTAATAGCTCAGGAGCGGCTGTTCAACCTTCTTGCTTTATGCCATATACACAAATTATTATGTCAGACTATAGCAAAAAAGCAATTGGAGATATTGAACTCGGAGATGAAGTGCTTGGTGGCGAATGCAAATCATGTGGCAAACGACATGGTAATAAAGTAATACAAATTGAAACGCCAATAGTTGGACCACGAAGTGTATTCGGAATTAATGGTAGACGTCCATTTGTATCTGAAGAACACCCAATGATGACAACTGAAGGTTGGGCATCAATTAATGTAGAAACTCTTAAAACATGGGAGTGGGAAACATACGACGACATTGTAAAAGAAGAACTAAAAGATATTCAAACTCTTACCGATAAACACGTATTGAAAACATTTTCAGGCGAAGAAGCAATTGATAATTTTGTAGAAACAGATTTCCCTGATGATACACTATTATACAACCTTGTACTTGATGGTAACAATACTTACTATGCAGAAGACATTCTCGTACATAACAAATGTTGTAGCGTAGATGCTCCTGGTACATGTGGTAACTCAGGCGGTTCTTGTTTTGTTGCCGGTACAATGATTGAAATGGCTGGTCGAGAAAATTGTAAAATCGAAGATGTAGAAATTGGAGATGAACTTATTGGTTTCGATAATGTAATCAATACTGTTGTAGAATTCGATCATCCAAAACTTGGAGATAGGTCACTCTATGCCTTTAACGGTGGCAAGCCACTTGTTACTGCAGAGCATCCGTTTATGACACCCGGTGGTTGGAAAGCAATTAATCAAGAAGCAACGTTTGAAGAAAACCCTGGCATGAAAGATGCAATGGCTGGTAACCTTGAAGTCGGTGATATGATTTCATTGCATAATGGTGAATGGTTAGAAATTAAATCGATTGATAAACATGCAGCTCCTCCGAGCACACAAGTGTATAACTTTAAACTCGATGGAAATAATACATATGTTGCTAATGGAATGGTTGTTCATAATAAAGGCGGTGGCGGTACTGTAATTTGTACTGCACTTTATGGCCTTGGTTATCTTGATGAAGAGATTTTCTGCCTCGATCAGAAATTTGGTCACATGATACGACAAACAGATCCAGAAGTTATGCGTGGATATCACGCTTGGGGTATACCAGTTGCAGATTATATAAAAGGAAACGGTATAGGCAATAAATTGTTCCTTCATCTTCTTGCAAGACCTCTTGCTGGATCATGGGCAAAACAAATGGCGCACGAGCTAGAACCGGATAAATACAAATCAAATATGTTTGGTAAATTACTAATGAATGTTGGCATACCAATATGTCGAACAATTGGTAAAATAGCAACAACTAAAGTTAAGGAAGTATAAGATGGCACTTGGACGCATTGACCCACTAGCACAAACGTTTTATATTGAAGAGCAATCTGGTGCATACATTACAAAAATTGGACTATTCTTTTCTGCTGTTTCAACAACATCACCTGTTACACTTGAACTAAGAAATGCTGAACAAGGTTCACCAAACTCAATTGAAATTATACCAGATTCAATTGTTACTAAGTCTGCATCTCAAATGACAAGCCAATCATCGGCTGATGCCTCGACAGAAACAATATTTGAATTTGACGAACCAATTTATTTAGAAGGTGATAGGGCATATGCGTTTACAATAAAATCACCTGCTCGAAACGAATACTTTGTTTGGAGTGCAAAATCTGGTGACTTCAATCTTGGAACAACTCAGTCTCGTGTAACAAAGAATCCATCAAAAGGTTCAATGTTTGCCGCACAAGAAGGATTGCTATATGAACCTTCAATTGGCCAAGATTTAAAATTCAACATATATCGTGCCAAGTTTACTGTAGCAACCGCAACAGCAAAATTTAGAACTGCAAATCCACCAAGAGTTAATCTTTTAAACAATCCACTTTACGGATATGGTGATAGCGCTGAAATTATTGTGCGACATAATAAACATGGATTCATTGTAAACGACAGAGTGAATATTAAAGGTCTTGATTCAGATTCAACTTATAATGGAGTAAAAGGTAAAAGTATTCTTGGAACAAGAATTATTACAAATGTAGACGGACTTGGATATACTTTTAATGCTGATAGCGATGTTGATAGTGACTTATCATTTGGTGGATTGGGAATCAATGTAACAAAACAAATTAAGTTTGATACAATACAACTTCAAGCAACTGACTTTAAACCAGGTGCAACTCTTGTTAATTACAAAGCAGATCTTACTACAAGCAAATCATTTGCTGGTAATGAAACGGCATACGCTAGAACACAAAATATTTCTTTGAAAAATAATACAGATAAAAAGCTTGACTTTCCACATGTGATTGCATCTGATTCAAATGAAACAACACATCTTACATCATTCAATGAGTCCGGCATTATTACTGCTACAATGCGTTCACCTGAAGGTCAAACTAAACTTTCACCATATATTGATTTACAAAGAGCTCAGTTAGTATTAACACAAAACTGGATTGATGATCCACACGTTTCATCAGACACACTTCATAATATTCCAATTAACTTTATTGCTGAAACAGATCCAAAAGATGGTTCTGCGCTTGCTAAACATATTCAAAAACCAGTTACTTTGGCACAATCAGCATCTGGTCTTAAAATTCTGTTTGGTGCAAATGTTCCGCCAGAAGCAAATGTTTACACATATTTCAGAACAACATTAGAAGGGTCTGACTCTGATATTTTAAATAAGAATTTTACACTTGCAACATCAGATACTATTCCGCCAAAGAATACAAGTGCAAAAGGATACAATGAATATCGTTATACAATTGGTGGAACCTTTGCAAAAACTATGACTGAATTTAATCAGTATCAAGTTAAACTTGTGATGACTTCTACTAACCAAGCCAAAGTGCCACGTATTACTGATTTACGAACACTTGCATTAGGTGCGGATCAAACGGGTTAATAGATTATGAAGAAATTTATACCCGTTGAGGGGCATGAAAACTTAGTGCGAGACCGAAAGTCTGGCGCTATTTTGAATATAAATAACGATGAACTAAGTAAAGTAAACGCTTTAAAGAAGGTAAAGCGTAGAGAAAAAGAACGATTGACTAATTTAGAAAATGATATGAGTGAGATCAAGCAGTTACTGAATAAGTTAATAGAAAAGAGTTAAAATGGCAAAGAATTTACTTACGGTTACCGACAGAGTTGATACATTCGTCACAAGGTATAACCAACTTGCGGAGCTTGTAGGGGATCTTGCTAGTTTACAAACCTCAGTTGATTCTGATATTGTTGGATCTATTAACCAAGTATTTAACTTAGTTAATCAAGATTCAGATTTCAGATCAAAATTCTCATTAACATTTACTGGAGGTGATGGTGCTGCTTCATACGATTCAGACACTGGTATCTTTAGTGTAACAGGCGCAAGTGCTGCAGAAGCAAGAGCGCACATTAGCGTAACAGATGCTGGTGGAGATGGCTCTGCGGCATACAACTCTTCAACTGGTGTAATAACATACACTGGACCAAGTCCTGCTGAAGTTCGCGCACACGTTAGTGTAACAGATGCTGGCGGCGACGGATCGCTTTCATACAATGCTTCAACTGGTGTAATAACATATCAAGGTCCAACTCTTACAGAAGCTCGTGCTCATGTGAGTGCACAGAATTCAGGATCAGGTTATGGCTCACTTGCATATAATGATAGCAATGGTGTATTTACATTCACTAAAGTTACTGATGCAAATATCCGAGGACGAGTAAGTGCAACAGATGCTGGCGGTGACGGTTCTTTTGCATATAATAGTAGTACAGGTGTATTCACATATACTGGACCATCAGCGGCTGAAGCAAGAGCACATATCAGTGTAACAGATGCAGGTGGAGACGGTGCATTAGCATATAATGCTTCAACTGGTGTAATTACTTATACTGGGCCAAGTGCATCTGAAGTACGAGCACATTTATCAGGCAGCGCGGGTATAAATTATAATAGTACCACAGGTGCTATAACAATAGATTCTGCTGAAACCAGAGCATTGTTCAGTGCTGGTGAAGGTATAGATATATCATCAGGTTCAATTTCTGGAGAGGATGCTACAACATCAAACAAAGGTATTGCATCATTTAGTAGCACAAACTTTACAGTATCATCTGGTGCTGTATCAATTAAAGCAGACGGCATATCATCTACAGAATTAAAAGACTTATCAACCTTATTAATTAAAAATGCATCGGGTACAACATTGAAAACCTTTCATGCGGCAGGAAGTTAAATAAATGACAGCGAGAACACTTCTTAAACTAGACGGTTCAGACATTAAACAAATGTCAACGTCTGAAATAACAGCATTACAAACAGAAGCAATCCGGCTCTATGGTGCTGCTCCAACTGCAGTTATGACACAAGTAAGTAGTAGTGGCGCAGGCTTTAGTGCAATATCAGATACTCGATTACAAGCTGGTGCAGCAAGTAATGATAATACAAACTTTGATACAGAAGGTGAAACAGCAAACGTTTCAACTGTAACTGTAAGCTTTGACAAATTAAATCTTGCATATACAAGTGTTTCAGCCTGGTCTGATGGCACATACGGGTATCCGGTTTATCTTGATGGCTCAAATAATATTCAAGAATGCTCAGAGCAGGATATGTATGATACATTAATTCTTCCTGCTATTGATACACTTACTTCAGGTAGTACAGGTACAGCTCAAGCTGGAACATATCGAATTCATACCGCAACCTCATTGTCAGGTCATACTTTAATTTCATCAACTCCTGTGTTTATTGATACACGGGCAAACGCAGGTGCATATACTGCAGGTGGTCTACCTGAAACACAAGACCAACCTACTACTATTACAAACTATTATTTGTTCCGTATTGATGCTGCATCACAAGGATCATTTGCATCTCCACTTGTTTTGACAAACTCTGGTGGAACGATTCACGAAATGCCTGCGACAAACTTAACAAACATGCTTCAAGATTCAATACAGTATAATGCTTCACAAGTATCCGGTACTAAGATATCTTATAATATTAATGGTTCTGGCAATGCACGCGGATCAGCAATGGTTGATACAAGGCTAGATGGTTCGACATATCTTACAGACCAACAAAGTGACAACTATCGTTCACAAGAAGTACCATCTGGATCTGCACAAACAATTAGCACATATACATTTAAGATAACCCAAGTTTAAGGTTTACAAACGCCAATATATATGATATAATATTATTATTATTGAAGGATGAAATGAATGGCAGAATTTACTGGTAACATTCACAATGTTACTTTTATTGACTATCCCAAAAATACATTGTTAGAAATTCTATATAAAAATCCTGATGATAATCATGAAGGGTTTACTCCGTGGCATATGGAGGTAGATTTTACTAATGATGATTTTAAAGATCTATTGCAAGAATGGTCTCTTGATAAAATTGAGCGAGCAACGAAAGATAGTCTTCGTGCTGAGCGCTCTGAATTTGATGCAATGATCGATAAACATATTCAAGATAAATGGGAAAAAGAAGAAGAGCCAAAGTTACGTGCGGCTTATGATGCGGTTGACGAATATGCAAAAAAACAATATGAAATGTTGGAACAAGCCGGTCGGCAAATCTATAAAGAAGCAGACGAATATAAAGAAAAAGAACAAAAGAAGGTACTCACTGAAGCTGAAGAATATGCCGAAAAGCAAAAGAATAAAAAGTATCAAGAAGTTCAGGAAGAGTTTAAAGCGTACCGTAGAGAATTACAAGGTCGTTATCAAGATGTAACAGATGCAACTACACTAGATGAAATGACTGGCAAAGATTTATTTGATATTGTAGTATCAAAGGGCACTGATAATGATTTTATATTTGCAATTAAAGTTGCTATTCTCGAAGACCCTATCATTGCTAAATCAAAAGATAAAGCGCTTAAACTTAGTATTCGAAAATCAAAAAACTTATGGGATTTATTTAAACTTTACTTTGACGCAAAAGGTTAAGTTATGTATAATGTGATATGTGTCAAGTTTGGCACAAAGTATGATGAGGCTTTTGTAAGAAAGCTTTATCAAGATATTTGTGATAAGACTCAATCTGAATTTAAATTTTATTGTTATACCGATCGCTGGGATGGACCGAGCGAAGGAATCAATCTTATTTGGCCGCTTGGGAAACCAACACTTAAGCGTGTATGGAATAAGCTACGGCTATTTGATATTGCAATGCCAATAGATGACTTTCATAAAACATATTTCTTTGATCTTGATGTAAAGATTTTAAAAGACCCTCTCATTGATTTAGATGATTGGTCAAAAATAACTATTATAGATTCACACTGGAAGACCGGTAAGCTATACAATAGACTATCAAACTACGATGTAAAAATTAATTCATCAGTGATTGCATGGCATCCTGTTAAGTGCCATGATATATGGGAACAATTTAATACTGGCTTTCGTGATTACTATATGCGAAAATATGTGGGCATCGATCGATTCATAGTTCATGAAGAAATAGAATACAATACATTCGATCACTCGTATATACAATCAAAAAAGTATCAGCCGAATGTAGATTATAATGCAAGTGTATTGACGTTTGAGGAGATTCAGGTTGGAATCAAAGATCTTATATAGAGCTCTTAAGCTTTCTGAAAAAATATATGATGAATCGATGTATGGTGTAGATGATCTATATCGTATTAAAGATATTGTACATAGTGTTGATGATAACCACTGGAAAAGTAAAGAGTGGCTAGCAAAAGAGTTTTATAAACATTATAATAATTCAAGCGGCAACATACTCGTTGTTGGTGGTTGGTATGGCATGATGGCCTATCAATTAAGACGACAATGGCCGAACGAAAGTATGAATATTCAATCGACCGACATGGATCCGATGTGTGAAACATATGGTTGGGAACTGTTTGGCGATCAAGATATTTCATTCTGGACAATTTCAGCCGAAGAGCATATTCGTGGTCGAGATTGTAACTATACTGCTATTGTGAATACGAGCTGTGAACATATGGAACAGGAAGACTTACTTGGTTTAGTTAAAGAAAAACCAGAAGATACCTGGATTTGTTTTCAAACGAACGATTATAAAGAACTTGACGGGCATATTAACTGCTGGCCGAATGCAGAAGACTTTGCAGTGTCATTAAATCTTCAGTATGTTGCGTTTACCGGTAGTCAAAAACAATCAGGATTTACTCGGCATATGGTTATTGGCAAATGAGTAAAATAGTTTTCAGTGTCTTTATTGATATACCAGAGGATCAATTAGATAATCCTGGTTGGTTTGAAAATGATATACAGATTCAAACTGATAAAAGTATGCAAACAAAGCAATCACTTCTTAACAATTATGATAAAGTTGTAAAGCGGCAGAAACAATATGCCGAAGCGATTGGTGCTGAATATCGTTTATATGAATATGATGATGATTACGATGTATTTATGGAAACGTTTGAAGAAGACTTCCCGGAAATATCACACTATGACATTGTAAATTTTTATAAACATTGGGTAATGCGTAACCTGGCAAAGTCATATGATTATATTTGTTATATGGATTTTGATGTTGTACCAAATACAACTGATGATATATTCGATGCACATGACATGATGAGATTCGGATGTGCCAATTCAAACGCACTTGCAGCATGGGGGAAAACAATTGATTCGAAACATTATAATACGTGCATACGTAACCCGTCGACGAAATATTGGAATGCGCATGCGATGTTACTTGAAACCGGACATGAAGCGGATAATGATGTCTTTAATACGGGAATTATGGTAGCATCAAAATGGTTAATTGAAAGACTTGATTACTTTGGTGAGTTTAGAAAAAATATTAATTTGATGACTGAACTAAAAAATGATGAAGATTCAATGTATCCTTATAATATACGTAGAGTATTTGGGTATGATAATGAAAGTTTATTTTCGTATTTAATTCATTCAAATAATATTCCGGTAGAATATTTAAATGGGCCATGGCATTATATTGTAGATGAAAGAATGAGTGATGCCACAAAGGCTGATCCGAATGCAAAGCTATATCATTGTATTAATAAAAAAATGGAATGGTTTCTATGAAAGTATTCTGTGTAAGAATCGGTGATAAGTACGGACCTGAATACGAAGATTATATTAATGACAAACTACATTGGTGTGATGTTCATTGGATTCGTGCACCGTTTCATCCGCATGTACCATTACAATGGAATAAGTTACAAGTATTCAATATGGATATCGATGAACCTGTAGTTGTTATGGATATTGATAAGTTATTGATTAATGACTATGAAGAAATACTTCACTATACTTGTAATAAAGGTGAGTTTGTAAGTGTGCCGTTCTGGTGGGATTTTGAAGCCTATAAGTTTAAAACAAGTGGAGGTTTTTATAAGTTCTGGCCGAAGGAATGTAAAAACATTTATGAAAAATATATGTCTGATATACCATACTGGACAAACTACTATATTAAAAACGGTTTTACAAATGGTCCGGTCAATGGTGAGTTTATGTTTGTTCAAGAAAATATTGATGTAGAATTAAAACTGATGCCAGATTCTTGGTTTACTCGCTGGCATTCGACAAATAGTACTCAGAAAATAGAGGATAAATACCAGGAGTTGACAGGTAATAAACTTTTTAATAATCAAGTATGGCACCCTGATATTAAAATGGTACATTTTACTAGCAGTCAAAATAAACCTCATGAGTGGATCCACTATGACAAGTATATACAATCTCGATAAAGGACTCGTCGCGTGGATCGATCTTACTACCTTTTGTAATGCAGGTTGTCCTCAATGTCACAGAACAGATCCTAACGGTCTGGGCAAGATTGATTGGCTACCACTATTAAGCTGGAACCTTGAAAAATTTAAAAATGCTTATCCTCCTTCTACACTTCGAATGATTAAAAGATTCGAAATATGTGGTACTTGGGGTGATCCTATTATGGTAAAAGATATTCTTAAGATATGTCGATATATTATTGAGAATAGTAATACCTATATTCAATTAAATACAAATGGTGGAATGCGGAATGATGACTTCTGGTGGGAGCTAGGAATCCTCAGCCGTAATCGCATGCAAGTAATATTTGATGTTGAAGGTATTAATCAAGAGATGCATTCATACTATCGACGCAAAGTTAACTTTGAGACACTTAAACTTAACATTCAAAACTTTACTGCAGCAGGTGGAAATGCATTTGCTCATATTATTATATTCAAGCACAATCAAGACTATATAGAACAGATATTAGATATGTGTTATAATGAATTAGAAATGACTGATCATTTAGTTCAGCCATCGAATCGATTTAATAAAGAAGGCAAAGAAGATTATATAGACGAGAAGGGTAATCCGTTTGTATTAGAAGAAGCAACCTTACCACTTGACGATCCTCGATATAAGTTACCTGCTCCTCACCGAGATCATAAGTGGTGGGAAGAGACTGGTAATGCAATGGTATATAATAAAGACACAAGTAATGAAAAATCTCACAAAACAAGGAACTTTTAATGTCGTGCATTGAATGTATATGGGCAAAAGATAATAAGTTTCTAGTTAATCCAGATGGGCAAGTCTGGCCGTGTTGTTACTTAGCTAATCAAGCGTTTAAATTTCAACAGAATGGTAAATGGGCAGATAAAGAATTAATTGCAAAAGGTGTAGATGATATTACTAACCCTATTATACAGGAATACCGTGAGCATGCAGATGAATTAAATATTAATAATAATTCACTTGAAGATATATTAAACCACGAATGGTTTACTGATACTTTACCAAAATCCTGGACTGGTAATAACCCTCATAGAATTTGTGTAATGATGTGTGATAAAGATGGAAACTAAAAACAAATACTTTTGTACAGCGCCATGGACATCTATTTCAAATGATGTGAACGGGTCTCTGCGCCCTTGCTGTCGATATGATCAATACTTTCAACAGCGAGAGTATACAATGCCTTGGATGAAAGACAGACCGATTCAAGAATCATGGAATGGTCCTCAGATGAAGAAGCTAAGACAAGCCTTTATCGACGGCAAGAAGCCGAATGAATGTCGACAGTGTTGGAATGAAGAAGACATTGGAATGAAAAGCTTTCGACAAGGTTTAAATTTTTATCTTGAACAATATCCAAGACAGAAAGAAAGATATGACTTCACCTCGACTGAAGCACCGGCTCCGTTCTATTTAGATTTAAAACTATCAAATGTTTGCAATCTTAAATGTCGTATGTGTAGTCCTATGACATCAAGCTTATTTGAAAAAGAATCAAAGAAGCACGATCCTGGATTTACATCAGACCCGTATTGGCATCAGAATAAGTTTCTTGGAACAGAGAATGAAGCTGCTTTTCGTGAATGGTTGCCGCATATTGATAAGATGTGTTTCACTGGTGGTGAACCATTCATGGCCAAAGAAAATAAAGATATGCTTCAAATGATGATTGATGAAGGGCATTCAGAAAGAATGGATCTTCATTTTAATACGAATGGTATGTTTATGGGTAAGGATATTGTTCGTATGCTGAAACGATTCAAAGAAGTTAGCTTGGCATTTAGTGTAGATGATATCGGTAGGAGATTAAACTATCATAGATCAGGGGCAGACTGGAATATTATTCATAAGAATATTCTTAAGGCAAAAAAAGAGCTCCCTGAATGTTTAATTGAAATCTATTGCACTGTTAACAATTACAATATTTGGTATCTTGATGAAGCTCTATTAGAATTCAAAAAGCTTACGAAATTCGTGAGTTATAACTTTGTATATGAACCAGCCTATTTGTCTCCTCGCAAATTACATCCTGTTATAAAAGAAAAGCTAGTCGAAAGATTTAAGGGGATACGAGGATATGAAAAATTAATTGATTACATATATAGTGATGATGAGGATCTAACTGTTAAATTTCATGATTCGATTCAGAGAATGGATAAGATACGAGATGAAGACTTTGAAGATGTTTTTCCTGAATGGGCTGAGATTGTGATGTATGGTTAAAACATTTTATGGGCAAGGCACACCTTGTAACGCACCATCAAATAATATGTACTTTACTGTGCGTGGGAATGTATCACCCTGCTGGAAGCTTCCTGGCATGTGTGATCAATGGTCCGAGACCCGGTCTGTTATGGATATATGGAAAGGTGATAAGTTTCAAATGTATCGCGATGCATTGAGCCAATGTAAGTTTCTTGGTCGATGCAAAGAATGTGAAACAGAAATTGAGAATGAAGTTTGGCCGCTTGCGAAAGCATATCAAAATTACCCGGTAAACGAATACCCGAGTCTGATGGAACTTGAGCTAAGCAATCAATGCAACCTGGAATGCATTATGTGCAGCGGTGAATTAAGCAGTGGCATACGAAAGAATCGTGAAGGTAAGCCACCACTTATATCACCTTATAATGATTCGTTTGTTGAACAGCTACGTGAGTTTGTGCCGCATCTTACTGAGATGAGATTTAATGGCGGTGAACCGTTTGCACAGAAGGTTGTACTTGATATATGTGATATGGTCGCAGAAGTAAACCCTGGATTAAAGATTAATATTGCTACGAATGGCACAGTCTATAGCAAACGAGTAAAGAAAATACTATCACAAAACAACGCGCATATTAATGTTAGCATTGACTCTCTTGATCCGCAAAGATATTCAGAGATTCGCATTAATGGGAAGCTAAGCGATGTATTTAAAAACTTTGAAATATATAAACAATATTGTGGGAACGATAAAGAGCTATCAGTTATGGTAAATCCAATGCGCAATAACTGGTTTGAAATGATTGACTTTGTTAAGTTTGCAGATGATCATGAAGTAAATTTATGGTATAACACTATACTATATCCAAAAGAATGGGCCATTTGGAATCTGCCGACTGAACAATTAAAACGAATACATGAAGGTCTGGCAGAAAGACTTGAGCATTATAAAAAACAACCTCGATTACCAGGAAAGAAAAACAATACACATGTGGCTGAACATCTCGTACATAATCAAATTGAAAACTGGTTACTGGATAGTTTAACATGACTTTCTGTAGAGCACCATTCACTGGCATTACAATTGATCCGGCAGGCAATTTGAATATGTGTTGTAGCACTGCTAATCGTAGGCAGTTTAATACAAAAATATCAGACATTGAAGATCTTGGTGAATTCTTTCTTGACACTCAGATGAGTGAATTGAGACAAAGGATGGAATCTCGAGGATTAGAAAAACTACCTGAATGTAAATTTTGTAGTCGTGCCGTTGTGAACGGGTTACAAGCAGAGGTTCATAACTATAATCGATATAAGATTGCCGAGCCGCTTGAGCTTCGTTATCTTGAAGTTACTACAAGTAATGTATGCAACCAGACCTGTGCAACTTGTAATAGTTACTTCAGTACAAAGTGGAGAAAGATTGAAAAACATCTGCCCGAAGAGTTTCAAACAAATGCAAAGCCTTCGATTATTAAGACTCCGGACATTGATAAAATATTAAATGTATTACCTCAACTACATCATTTAAATATTAAAGGCGGTGAACCCTTTGCAGATAAGAATAATCTTCGCATATTGAATAAGCTAGTTGAAACAAATCCTACATGTGAAGTTATTATTACAAGTAACTTTCAAAATATACCGGATGAATGGTGGGAGCCACTATCAAAGCTGAAAAATCTTATTGTGGGCGCAAGCATTGACGGTACTAGTAAGACATATGATTGGATTCGATCTGGTAATTTCGAAAATACGTATACCAATATTCAAAAGTTTACGTCTGTTGTAGGATATAAACCTAGCATTAATATGTGTATTTCAATATATAATTTATTCAATTTAAAAGAAACAACTGATTTCTTTAAAGGATATACACAAAACATTTATAATGTTGTATATAATCCAGAGCATTTATCTCCAAACATTATTGATTCAATAAAGTTAAAGAGATTACTTTTAAAACAGTTTGAAATAAACCCGGCAAACATATCACCTAACCTATGGGATATCCCGACAGTTGAACCCGAACTTCAGAAAAAACGACAAGACGAGTTTCTTCGATACACAGATTCTATGAACAAGATCCGGGGATTCAATATTTTTGACATTCATCCTCAATTAGCAGAGATCTTTTAGTATAAATAAGCATAAGAATCTATTCCGAGGATAATATGGCTATATACGAAGATTTCGAGATCGAACAAGGTTCGTCATTCCGATATAATGTAACGATAAAAACATCGGGTGGAGCGGCATATGATCTATCCGGACATACTCTCGCTGCGATTATGAAAAAAACTTATAACTCGTCAACAACCACTGCAACATTTACGACTGCGGCTACTTCCGTTCCTGGTGAAATCCAGATGAGCTTAACAGATGAACAGACTGCCTCAATTAAAGCAGGTCGGTATGTTTTTGATATTTTAATGGAAACACCATCTACTGATAAGTATCGAGTGGTCGAAGGGCAGGTTACAGTATCTCCCGGCGTCACTACGATAGCATAGTCTTATGACTGAAGACGAGAAGCATAAAGGTAAAATATATAATCCTTTTGGGAAGGTTGAATTTAATAGTCAGAAAATTCTGGATATTAAATACATTCTTCAATCATTAGCTGACACTGTTGCAACGTTTGACGGGTCAGTTGAATTCTTCAAATCTCTTACAGATCCAAAATATGACTCTGCACAAGTTTCAGATGTTGTTCTTCTTGAATTAGGCAAGTTCTTTACTGACAATCCATCTGCTGCTGAAACGGTTGCTTTTGCTTATGGCAAAGGCTTTGGTGACTCTGCACAAACAGGTGATACATCTCTTGCATATAACCTGGCAATGCAACTTGCCGATGCTGCAGATGTTGAAGATTTAGTCGGTGTACCGGATGGAATTACATATCAATATGCAATGACAAAAGCCGATGCGGCTTCTCTCTCTGACGTATTTTCTCGAACAGTTGTTTATAAACGATCACCTGCTGATACAGTGAATACTGCTGAATCACTTGCATATAATATGGCAATGGCTCATGCTGATTCATCACAAACAAGTGATGCACCTGTCTTCTCATTAATTAAACCACTTGCGGATGCAACTAGTGGAGTTGCTGATGCATCTGTTCTTTCGACTGGACTTGCAAAAGCAGATACAGCAAGTTTGAATGACGTTCTTACACACATACAAGTATATAATAGAGCTCACAGCGATACATCAAATGTTGCTGAAGCTGCTGCTATTTCGTTTACAAAAGTTCTGGCTGATACTGTTACACTTGTTGATTCTGGTGGATTTGTTATTGGATTCCAATACGATCAACCTGGAGCTGACTCATCACAAACATCAGATGCTCCAGTTATTGCGTTTGGTAAAACAGTGGGTGAATCGCTCAATGCTGCTGACGCATTTGCTCGAGTTGTAACTTATGCACGAGCTCCAGCAGATACTGCAGACGCGGCAGATGCTCCGGTTCTTGCACTCGGTATGGGCAAAGCAGATTCTGCACAAGCAACTGAATCAATTATATTAACGCAAGGACAAGTTTATGGTGATTCTGCTAGCGCGGCAGATGCTCCGGTTAGAGCTATTAGTCTTGTTAAAGCTGATACCGCAGACGCTGAAGACTTAGTTGGTGTACCAGACGGAATTACATATCAATACAATGCTACAAAAGCTGATACAGCAAATGCTGCTGAATCGCTTGCAAGAGCATGGACTGCGCTACGCTCGTTTGCTGATAGCGCAGGCACAGCTGATACTCCAGTTGTTGCAACCGCATTTAATAAACCAGGGGTTGCTGATACAGCAAACCAAGCAGATTCAGGCCAAATATTCAGACTCAATTATTTTGATTCAGATTATGTTGTGGCCTCAAGTACAGGACCATATAACGCAACAGAAATAAAATCATTTACATAGATATTTACAGTTTGAAAAGTATATAAATAGTCACGTATATTGATACTATACCTTTTAATTGAGCTAACAGGAGAACCCAATGCTTACCGATTCACTAAAACCTACAGGACAATTGAAAATTGTTTTGCGTGACAAAGATGGAAACATCAAGTCCGAAAAAATAGAAAAAAACCTCGTTGTAACGGCCGGCCTTAACTATATTGCTGCTCGTATGACAGATACATCAGAACCTACAGATATGTCTCACATGGCTGTTGGTACAGGTACAACTTCTGCCGCTGCTGGTCAGACTGCTCTTGTAACTGAATCAGCACGTGTTGCATTGACTGGCGGTGAAGGTGCCCCATCAACAAACACAATCGTTTATACAGCTACATTTGCTGCTGGTACTGGTACTGGCGCACTTACTGAGGCAGCGGTTCTTAACGCTTCTTCATCTGGTACAATGCTTTGTCGTACAGTGTTTTCTGCAGTTAACAAAGGCGCAGACGACTCTGTTACTATCACTTGGACAATTACCATTAGCTAATCTCAATAATTTAGAAAGGTAGTATCCTGTTATGGC